>ERZ1026776.884-NODE-884-length-18862-cov-65.174722_pt1 | contig 18862 bp, 16 predicted proteins | sample MGYA00380125_ERZ1026776 | MGnify/ENA primary metagenome ERZ1026776 (study PRJEB33269, sample SAMEA4719761) | human gut metagenome | biome: human-associated habitat; feature: organic feature; material: feces | place: Cameroon | collected 2013-10 ...
TGAACTCATCCTTCACCTTCTTCCCAGGTGTGCCTCTCTCTACCAGCAAGGATCTGGTAAACTGGACTCCTGCCGGTCATGTGCTCACCCGCCAATCACAGGTGCCCCTGAAGGGACAGCATGTATCAGGCGGTATCTTCGCACCAGCCATCAGCTATAACAAGAAGAACAAGACCTTCTATATGATCACCACCAACGTGGGAGCCGGCAACTTCTTCGTCAAGTCCAAGGACCCATCCAAGGGCTGGAGCGAGCCTATCTATCTAAAGAAGATTGACGGCATCGACCCTAGCTTCTTCTTCGATGACAACGGAAAGGGATACATCGTGCACAACGGTCCGGTGGTAGGCGGTGCCGACTATGAGGGCCAGCGTGCTATCCGCTGCTTCGAATTCGACGTGAAGGGCGACAGCATCAAGGGCGACTTCAAGGAGATTCTGCGTGGCGGAACCCATGTAGAGGCGCGTCCTATCTGGATTGAGGGTCCTCACCTCTTCAAGAAGGGCAAGTTCTATTATCTGATGTGTGCAGAAGGCGGTACAGGCGGATGGCACAGCGAGGTAATCCTGCGTGCCAAGAATCCGATGGGTCCATGGGAGGAATGCCCTAACAACCCTATCCTCACCCAGCGCACAGGCTTGGATCCAAACCGCAAGGACCCTGTATCAAGTGCCGGCCATGCCGACATCGTAGAAGATGGCAAGGGCAACTGGTGGGCAGTGTTCCTGGCTTGCCGCCCTTACGAAGAAGATATGTACAACACGGGACGCGACACCTATCTCCTGCCGATAACCTGGAAAAACGGATGGCCAGAGATTCTCGCCAAGAACACACCTATTTCTACAGTAGGCGAAAAGGCAGGCTTGAAGCCAGCCGCAAAGAATGAGTTCTCGGGCAACTTCAGCTATGTGGATAACTTCGATGCAGCCGACAACGGTGTTGGTCTGAAGGATTTGAACCCACGCTGGATGTTCCTCCGCGACTTTACAGATTGCTATAAGGTAGAAAACGGCAAGCTGAACATGAATCTGCTGCCAGGCAATATCTACAAGCGTGAGCCGATGTCTGCCATCTGGGCACGTCAGCAGCACGGCACCTTCACAGCTGAGACAGAAATCAACTTTACTCCTCGCAACGACAAGGATATCGCAGGTCTGGCACTTCTCCAGAAGGAAGACCACAACTTCGTATTGGGTAAGACCATGAAGAAGGGCAAGCTGATGATTACCCTGACCCGTGCCGAGAAGAACAACGTCACCATCGCCTCAGCCCCTATCAAGGCTGGCAAGCTGAAGCTGAAGGTAGAAGGTCACGACAGATATTACGATTTCTATTATGCCGAGGAAGGCGGCAGCTGGCAGCTTCTTGCCAAGGGCGTGGATGCTTCTAATCTGAGCACCCAGAAGAGCGGCGGCTTCATCGGAGCCTGCATCGGACTCTATGCTTCCTCTAACAAGGAATAAAAGATTTCATGATAAGATATAAAATACAAAAAGACTCCCCGAGCTTTTCGGGGAGTCTTTTTGTATTTTGTCTTTGTATAAGTTTTATTTATTCTTCACGATATCCAATGTCATCTTACCTACCCAGATGGCGCTCTTGCCGTTCTGGTCTACAGGCACTGGCTTGCCATCGAGATTGTTCAGATATTCCAGCTGCTGGAAGTAGGTATGGCTATGACCGCCCAGTATCAGGTCGATATCGCGGGTGGCTGGGGCTACCTCGGAATCATCAATGCCATCTATCTTCCAACCCAGATGGGAAATGCAGATGATGACATCGCATTTCTCCTTCTTCTTCAATATCTCTGTCATCTCCTTTGCCTTGGCTATAGGGTCGAGATACTTGATAGGACCATAGTTGGCCTCGGTGACCAAACCGGCTAGTTCCGGACCCAGTCCGAAGACGCCTATCTTCAAGCCCTTGCGCTTCAACACTACGTATGGCTTCACGACGGAAGCCAGTTCGGTGCCCGTGAAATCGTAGTTGGAGCAGACGATTGGGAACTTCGCCATCTTGAAGATGCGCACCATGTTGTCGATACCGAAATCGAACTCGTGGTTGCCGATGGTGGCAGCATCATACTTCATCTCGTTCATCAAACCTATCTCTACATCGCCCTTGAAGAGTGAATAATAAGGAGATCCCTGCGAGAAATCACCACTGTCGAAGAGCAGCAGGTCGGGATTCGCCTTGCGCTCCTGCTTGATCATGGCTACGCGGCGCAGATAGCCGCCACGGTTTGCCATCGCCGTATCGGCGAGGTTAGGATTGATAGGCATCACGCACGAATGCGTATCGTTGGTATGGAGCACTACGAGTTGCTTCACTACCTTTGCCTCTCTCTGGGCTTTAGCCTGAACAGTAGCTGGCTGCATCACCAAAGATGCCAGGAGCAGACCTATATATAATAATGTATGTTTCATCTGAATTATCAATTATAAATTATTCATTATCAATTATTCATTATCAATTATTCATTCACCACCACGCATCTGCCTTCTATCTTGGATTCCACCACCTTGCCCTGCGCCTTCATCTCGCGGAAGTAGTTCATGATGATGTAGCGCACATTGTTCTCCTTCTGCTTAGGGGCGAATACGTCGGTACCGCTCTTGAAGGCTACCAGCTGGTCGTTGCCTTCAGCCAGATAATCGAGGGTGGCGATGCGATAACTCTTCTCCGGGTCTATAGGTTCGCCGTTCAGAGTGGCACTCTTCAGTTTGCCGTCCTTGGTGATAACCATTCTCACGGCATGGCTCAGTCCTTCGCCGCCACGATGGGCTATCTGCTGGAAGAGTTCGAGCACCTTGTCGCCCTTGAGGGTGAGGAAACAGATTTTATTCTCAAAAGGAGCCATATCGTTTACATCGCCCACGGTAATCTTTCCCTTGGCAAGATTGCTGCGGATGCCACCCATGTTGTATACCGAGAAGACAGGCTGCTCTTCAAACTGCTTGCCTCCCCATACCAGGATGTCGCAGAGCAGGTTACTGAGCTCGCTCTCAGGGCGATGGCGCGTCATATCATGTGCAATACTGCCCACCACGGGACCCATGATGCTATCCACCTTGTGCTTGTAAGGAGCAAGAAACTCTGCAGCCTCAGCATCAGGCTGTGCATCCCAACTCTTGTCGATAAGGATGCGAGTGCGTTCCACCTTCGCAACCTTGAATTTCTGAGCAAAAGCAGGACTTGCCATCAGCAGCATCACCGTTGATGCAAGCACCATCTTCATACTATTCTTTTTCTTCATATTTATTGTTATCTTAATGTTTTGGAGTGCAAAAATACAAAATAAATCTGTGAAATACGTGAAATCTGTGGGAAAAGACGCTGACAAGAAAGAAAAATAGTTAAATCTGCGAGAAAAAAGAAAGAAAGTGGCTGAAAATTTGCAAGATACGAGAAAAAGTCGTAACTTTGCACCCGCTTTTCGGCGTAACCGCTGTTGTCTGGGTAGAAGTGTTGCCCGTCCATGTTGCGTTGGAACGACAAACAATTTTTAATTTTATACAAAAAATGGATTTGATTAAAGTTGCTGAAGAAGCATTTGCAACCGGCAAGAAGTTCCCTGAGTTCAAGGCAGGTGATACTATCACAGTCGCTTACAAAATCGTCGAGGGTACTAAGGAGCGTATCCAGCTCTATCGTGGTGTTGTTATCAAGATCTCTGGTCATGGTGACAAGAAGCGTTTCACTGTTCGTAAGATGTCTGGTACAGTAGGTGTTGAGCGTATCTTCCCTATCGAGTCACCAGCTATCGATTCTATCGAGGTGAACAAGCACGGTAAGGTACGTCGCGCTAAGTTGTACTACTTGCGTAAGCTCACCGGTAAGAAGGCTCGTATCGCTGAGAAGAAGACCATCGCAAAGGGCGCCGAGTAATTTTCTTGGTTACCTATTAAAAATTAGAATTAGAAGAAGAAGGGCATCTGGTCTCACGACTGGATGCCCTTTCATTTACTTATAAACCACACTTTAATGCCTAATGTCTTTTTAATCTATAATTTTCCATCTATTCCCCGGCGCTATAGTTCACCAGCCCGTCGTCGGTGCCGTGTAATGCGCCCTGGAAATCTGCCCAGCTCTGGAAGCCGGCAAGCAATGCCAGACGGTTGAGCGTCTGAATAGATGGTTTCTCCTTTCCTTTCAAAATATCCCACACCTTGTGCAGCACTTTCGCCTTATGAGGCTCCTCCTTCTTATCCTGCTCAACGTGTGCCTTGCCGAGCTTCTTCTCCAAAGCTGCGGCGAGGATTTTCAAATCATTCTTCATTCTGATTTTCCCTTCCTCAAAATTTCAATTTCTCAAATTCACAAACTCTTTTTATCTAACTGGGCGCAAAAATACATATTATTTTTGAATTGGAGTAATGTTTGGAAGATTATTTTTGAATTTCCCATAAAAAAAATGGGATTCTCATATTTTTTTTATAATTTTGCACCAAATTTTAAATACATTTCTTAATTAGGATGACATAACTCAAACAAGATTACAAACATGGAATTTAGAAACAACCACAGGGTTTTAACCATAGGCCTACTTTTCTTGCTGACATTGATGACAGCCTCCTCATGCAAGCAAAAAATCTCACCCCGTCTGAAAGAAATAGATCGCTCTATCAATAAAGACTACAAAATAGGTGAACAAGCCTTAGACAGCATGGAGCGACTTGGACTCCTAGAGGCAAAGCCCAACCACATGTACAGCAAACTTCTGCGCTTAAAAATCGCAGACAAAGGTTACCACCCCATCCAAAACAGGAAAAAAGAGATTGACTCACTTGTCAATTACTTCCAAGGCCAAAAGGACGGAGATGCCTTGGCACAAGCATACTATCTAGCAGGCAGAGTGAATTCCGACTTAGGGGACTCACCCAAGGCCCTTATTCTCTATCAAAAAGCAGAAGAAACTGTCAATAAGGACAACTATGCCCTACAAGGAGATATCTATTGCCAGATGGGATACATATATAAAGAATGCCATCTTTTTCATGATGCCATTACCACTCTCAAAAAAGCATATATTATGGACTCTTTAAACAACAACAAGCAAAATATGCTATTTGACATTAGAGACATTGGCACTAACTATCTTCATTTGCAAGAGACAAATACAGCAAAATTGTATTTTTCTGAAGGATTCAGAAAATCAATCCATACAAATGAATTCATGGCAAAAACTTTTGCTCACCAATTAGCCGTAATCTACTTAAAGCAAAAAGATTATAGCAGAGCAAAAGAATACTTGAACATCAGCTTGAATCATATTGAAAATTACGGCGACAACAAAAGCGGAATTTATGCCACAGCCTATAAATTATATGAAGCTACAGGAGAAGATGAACTTAAAAACAAATATGAGTCATGGTTATTAGATAGTGGAACAATATGGGCAAAAAAGAGTATTTACAAAGATCAACTATCGAAGATTCTTGTAAACGACAGGAATTCTCATATACTCGATATATGGAACAACTACAACCAATACTCTGACTCCGTTAGCAAATTCTCCGATATTAAAGCAATCAAACGAATCGAACAGTTATACAATTATAAATTAAAAGAAAAAGAAAATGAGAGTTTAAATAGTCACAACACCGTTTTGTCAATTATAATAATCTGCTTAACGATTACATTGATTTTAATCATAGCTCTATCCTTCATGACCTATTCAAACATCAAACAAAAACGCAAAAATTTAGAATTGAAACTAGATAAATACGAAACTCTAAAGAGAAGCTGTGAACAAAAAAATAAACAAAACATAATGAGTGAGAGCCGTGCATTCAAAAAATCCGCAATCCATCAAATCATACAACATGAAATAGAAAATGGAAGTTATACTCTTCAAGAGTCATACTGGAAAGATTTAGAAAAAACAGTAAATGAAATATATCCAAACTTCACCAACAACTTAAACAGTTTTTATGAAGTTAGTGATCATGAGCTAAAAGTATGTCTCATGGTCAAAATTGGCATTTCGCCTACACATATTGCTAAATTTACAAATCATTCGAAAGAAGCAATCAACTCAACAAGAGGAAGATTATACGCTAAAGTATTTAAGAAATCCGCTAGTGCCCCCAAATGGGACGATTTTATTAAAACGCTATAACTACCAGAGTATCAACGAAGAGCACCACAGGCAGGATAGTGCGCATATAAATGCACACACATTGCACACTCAATTATTTGGCTCTGAAAGCAAAAACAAGTAACTTTGCACACGAAATCAAAACAAAGTAATTATGAAAAGATATATTATCTTAAGTATGTTTTGTTTGCTAGCACTTACTAATGCAGCAGCAAGAAACACAACATATATTATAGAGCCGGTTATGATTGGAGCCAATCATTTTGAGCAGGATCCAGGCAAGCGTCATGCTCCACCCAGACAAGTCATCCTGTCTGTTGAACAAGAAGAAAATGTATTCATAATACTAACTTCTTTTACAGATAGTATTAGACTTTATTTTACAGATTCTACAGATGAAATTTTATATGCCTCACAAAGTACGCCAAGTAATGGAGAGATACAAATAATCGTTCCTAGCAACATTGCAGAGGCTACAACAAAAATAATATTAAAGGTAAACAACAAGACCTACATAGGTCATAAACAATAAAAAATAACAATTATGAAGAAATTTTTAACATTGGCATTTATGCTATGCGTATGTGTAGGCATTCATGCAACAAGAATTACGGGGGCTACAGCAGTAGTTGCACCATGTCCAGGCGTACCTAACATCGTCATTTGGGGAGAAGCTACCCCTGAGCAAATCAAAGCAGCTCAAGATGTGCAAAGACAAAGATGCTTAGATAAGGCTGCCCAAGATGAAGGAAACCAAAAGGGAAGTACAGAACTTCACTAGAGGCAACAAAACTCTGACAAGAATCAATCACCCTCGCATCCCAACCATGCGAGGGCTAAAACGTATATAAACAATGAAACATATTATCATTTTTCTTCTCTGTGTCATATCCACGAATTGCTTTGCGCAATACACTACAATAGACACCGTGAAGTATCAATTCAACTATGCCACAAAATATTCTGAAGTAGAAGAACTACATCCGTTTGATGACGAAATAGTAGTAGAAATCGGCAAGGATAAGGCTATGACCTATGGATATTGGGGCAGAGCCAATGATTTGGCTTACGACAGCATAAAGTCACACGGAGGCAGTGCAGCAGATTACTTTGCTCTCGGAAATCCCATAGCCACGTACAATGATTATGTCATCAAAAACTATCCTAAAAAAGGTCTTCTCTCCGTGACAACATACCACGGCAAGAAATTTATCTACAGCGAGCCTATCGTGGAGAAAAAATGGCAATTGGAAGAAGGCGACACTACCATCCTGGGCTACAACTGCCGGAAGGCTTCTTGTACCTTCAGACATCGCAGCTGGAACGTATGGTATGCGGAAGACATCCCTATCTCTGAAGGTCCATGGAAACTAGATGGTTTACCGGGAATGATACTCAAAGCCGTAGATACGAAAAATCAATTTTCTTTTGAATGCATCGGAATCAAAGAAAACGTGAACAAGCCCATGAGCGCCAAGCTTTCCAAACGAGTCAAGACAACACCTGTCTATATAGAAAGACTGGAAAAGCTCCACTCGTCCAACTTCGAGGCATATCTAAAGCTGACAGGTTCCCCTTATGTCTCTAATCCGAAAATGTCAAAAAAGACAGCTTGCCTGCTGGAATATTATGAAAAGAAGGATACTAAGAAATAAATACCTTGTCATCATATACTTGATGCTCAGCAGCATCAACGTAAATGCCCAGGAGCTTAAGGGTGTGGTCAAAGACAGCATCACCCATAAGCCCCTGGACTATGCGTCTGTAGTGGTATATGGCGAGCAGCATCGCCCTATTACTTTCCAACACACCAACCAAGTTGGCAAATTTTCCATCACCCTGCCAGAAGGGAAAAAAGCTACAAGCATCTCCTTCAGCATCCTGGGATATGCCAAGAAATCTTATCCCCTGACACTTTACAAGAATGGGCAAAACGTATATTTGCACGAAGCATCCACCAGCATCAAGGAAGTAACCGTAAAGGCAAAACGACTTCAGCTGAGAGGGGACACCCTTGCCTATTCGGTGGCAGGATTCAGGCACAAACAAGACCGAACCATCGCTGACGTGATAGCCAACATGCCGGGCCTCAGCGTGGCAGGAAACGGTACCATCACATACCAGGGAAAAGCCATCAACAAGTTTTACATAGAAGGAATGGACCTGATGGGCAACAAATATGCCACTGCCTCGGAAGACATAGATGCCTCGAAGGTTAAAACCGTGGAAGTGCTCCAACGCCACCAGCCCATCAAGGCACTGAGAGGGAAAAGTTTTACAGACCAAGCTTCCCTCAACCTGGTACTGACCGACGAAGCCAAGGGGGTGTGGACTGGCAATGCCGAAACAGGAAGCGGCACCAAGATGCAAAAGGGAGAAGGTAGTAACTGGCTGAGAAACGGAAAACTCGCCGCCATGATGTTTTCCAGAAAATTGCAATGCCTCACCATGTACAAGACCAACAACACGGGAAAAGACATCTCACATGAGATCAACTCCCTATCCAGCGACGACGCTCTCAACGACAGTGACACACCTTGGGTGAGTGACATCTCCACCACCAGCAACACAGAGCTAGACAAGGGACGCACCAACTTCAACGACACCCATCTCGTGGCAACCAACTGGCTCAGACGCATAGACAAGGATACCGACCTGAGGCTACAAGCCTCTTACCTGTATGATCACTCCACAGGCAAGAAATACAACAAAACGGTATATACCAACATCCTGGGGAAGCCTGCCATAGAGGAAGAAACGGAGGCAAACAGCTACCGCAACGAGGCAAACCTGGAATTGCAGTACAAACTGAACTCCAGCAAGAACTACATCTGCAACACCTTCCGTTCCTCATTCAACTGGAACCACTCGGGGGCAGAAACATTGCTCAGCGGAAATGCAGTGAAACAATATGTACGTCCACACAAAACATTCGTTGGAGATGAATTGAATATCTTGCATAACATCAATAAGCACAGCAGCTACAAATTCCAGGTAAGCGGTTCGTACACCTACCTGCCAAGCCTGCTGCAACTGCTCGACAATCAAACACAGCACTTGGACGTTACCATCTCCAAGCTAAATGCCAGCACCACCTTCCGACACAAGTTGTGGGGCATGAAAATAGCCTATGACGCCCAGCTCAACTACAAGAAAGAAGAAGGAAAGCTGAATTTCACGACCAGTGAATACATGCAAGAGACACAAGCCCTGCTGACCCCAAGCATCAGTTATTCGAACACCAGCGGACTGTCGCTCTCAGCCTCAGCAAGCATGAACCTTTCCAGATATGACCTGACCCAGGATGGACGAACCCGATTCCACATCATGCCTAGCGTCGGTGCCCAATATCAACTCAATGCCACCAGCGACATCCAGGCAGGCTATCGCCTAACTTACTCTGTGATGCCATTCCATACCATCACCTCGCTCCCCTATTATGCCAGCTATTCTTCACAAATCAGTGGCAATGGGAAATGGAACGACCTAGCCACACACGTGGGTTACGCCAGCTTCAAATATGGAGACCCTGTGATAGGCCTGTTCTTCAACATGAATGGCAATTACTCCAAGACGCTGCACCAGAAGCTGTACGACAGTTGGCTGACAAACGATATATACCACTCCCAACTAAGCGATGTAGATGGCACATACACCACCAAGACGCTAACAGGCAACATCAGCAAAGCCTTTGGCATGGGTAAAATGAGCATAGACATGGGAGGAGATGCTATGTGGATAGACTATAGCATCTTGCAGCAAAGGGAGAAAGTGCCCTATCAAAACAGGTTTTTCATGGGATACTTCAAGCTGTCTGTAATGCCCAGCACACTCTTTGCCATAGAGGAGAAAAGCACATTACGCTACTCCAAACAAGTGAACAAACAGGATGAATCTCTCAATGGGGAAAGTCTGCGCACCGACCAACACGCCCTGCGCCTGCTGCTGATGCCAGGATGCTGGGAGATAGAATGGACTAACAGCCTCTATCACAGCACCGACCATCATGTGGACAACGCCTACTTCTCAGATGCCAGCATCACCTACAGCAAGAAGAGATACGAAATAAGCCTGCGAGTAAGTAACCTGTTCGGCACAAAGAAGTATGAATATCACCAGCTCTCTGATAGCTACATGTATTATGCAGTAAACTATCTGCGCCCACGAGAAATCCTGCTCAACATCGCTTTCAATCTGTAAAAGATAGCAGGGATACCCGGCAAAATGCACGCAATATCAGATTATTTGCACAAAAAGTAGCTGATAATTTTTGTATTTCAAGCTATTTTTGTAACTTTGCAGCAAATTCTAAATACATTTCTTAATTAAGATGAAAGAATTAGCACTTAAGTACGGATGTAATCCGAATCAGAAGCCTTCACGCATCTATATGGATGACGGAAGGGAACTGCCTATCGAAGTTATCAACGGCCGACCAGGCTACATCAACTTCCTGGATGCTTTCAACTCTTGGCAATTGGTCAAGGAACTGAAGGCTGCTACAGGTATGCCTGCTGCCGCTAGTTTCAAACACGTTTCTCCTGCAGGTGCTGCCATCGGCTTGCCACTGAGCGACACCTTGAAGAAGATCTACTTCGTGGATGACGTGAAGTTCGAGCTCTCTCCACTGGCTTGTGCCTATGCTCGTGCACGCGGTGCCGACCGTATGTGCTCTTACGGCGACTTCGTTGCCCTGAGCGATGTATGCGATGAGGCTACAGCACTGCTCATCAAGCGTGAGGTGAGCGACGGCGTGATTGCTCCGGGCTATACTCCTGAGGCTATCGAGGTACTGAAGGAGAAGCGCAAGGGTACTTACTGCGTCATCAAGATTGATTCTGACTATGTGCCAGCTCCTATCGAGCACAAGCAGGTGTTTGGTGTTACCTTTGAGCAGGGACGCAACGAGGTGAAGCTCGACGATCCAGCTCTCTTCGAGGATATCCCTACCAAGAACAAGACTTACACCGACGAGGCTAAGCGCGACCTGATTATCTCGCTCATCACTTTAAAGTACACTCAGAGTAACTCTGTATGCTATGTGAAGGATGGTCAGGCCATCGGTATCGGTGCCGGTCAGCAGAGCCGTATCCACTGTACCCGTCTTGCCGGTTCCAAGGCTGATGAGTGGTGGTTGCGCCAGTGTCCTAAGGTGATGAACCTGCCTTTCAAGGAGAAGATTCGCCGTGCCGACCGCGACAATACCATCAACGTTTATATCTCAGACGAGTGGGAGGATGTATTGCAGGATGGCGTATGGGAGCAGTTCTTCACCGAGAAGCCTGAGCCATTGACCCGCGAGGAGAAGAAGGCTTGGATTGCGCAGAACAAGGGTGTGAGCGTTGGTAGCGATGCTTTCTTCCCATTCGGCGACAACATCGAGCGTGCTCACAAGAGCGGTGTGGAATACATAGCAGAAGCAGGCGGTAGCATCCGTGACGATAATGTTATCGACACTTGCGACAAGTACGGCATCGCCATGGCGTTCACCCACGTTCGCCTCTTCCATCACTAATCTATATATAATAAGGTATATGAGCGAAATTGACGATATCATCATGGGCGGTATGGTCTTCAAAGGCGGCGGCGGACCTAAGAAGGACGACGACGACAAGGTGAAGACCAAAGCCAAGAAGAAAAAGTATATTACGGGTGCTCACGGCAGCGGCTCTGCCCGTCAGAAGGCAAAGTATCGCCAACAGAGAGCCAACCGTAAGTCGCAGAAGAAGAAATAAGCAGGAATCCTTATCCTGCACAGGATAGGGTTCGGCAATAGTTCCTGCATTCGCCCCCGAAAGGCTTTTGTACTTTCGGGGGCTTTTTTATAAATCTATAGAAATCATTTAGCATAGGACACCCTATAAAGGTTGAGCTCGACACAAATCAGAGCAGGAGATTATGAGAAAATACTGTTTAACCATTTTCGGACTCTTGGGATTCATGGCTTCCATGCATGCCCAGGTAAACTCGGCTAGCGAAGCTAAGCCCATCGTTTACAACCAGCTGTACCAGCCTTTCGGGCTTGACAACTACCAATCTGGCTTCTTCTACTACAATGGTGCCAAGGTGTATTCCATGCGCAGCTACAATGTAGCTGCCGAAAACAAGGTGGTTTCACTCAAGGTGAATCCGTCGGGATCTGACTATGCCGTACTCGACACCCAGAACGGCAGAAATTCCATCCATATCCTTGATCTCTGGAAAGCCAAGAAGCAGCTTGCTCAAATCAGCGGAACTCCCTACCAGCCGGTGGCTATGTGCTATTCGGCAGACGCCAAGCAGCTGCTGGTGATGGGTAGCGACAACCAGGTGCACGTCTTCGACACCCAGAATTATACAGAGACTTCGGCCTTCGCCTCTTCGCTGAAGGCTGCCAGCATGAAGGCAAGTCAAAACGGATATTACCTGGCTTTGGCTCAGGGCAGCGAAGTAGAGGTGATGAACCTGGAGACCAAGAGCCGCAGAACTATCTTGCAGATGCCTGCTACCATAAAGGATGTGGCCTTCTCGGCCAACGGCAAGTGGATGGCTGTGCTCACCGCCAACGGCGAATGCAAGCTGTATGACACCGCCAACTTCAAGGTGGCCTATCACTTTGATGCACTGGGAACTGCCGAAAGCTGCTTCTTCCATCCGGAAAACAAATACCTGGCTGTGGTTACGGGCGACAAGCGCGTGGCGCTCATCAACATCTTCAACAAGGAGGAGCGTAACTACGTGGATGCACAGGCGGGCGGCGTAAACTACGTCAACTTCGTAAAGGATGCCGACAGCGGAATCTATCTGGTTTACAACACCAGCAAGTCTATCGTCTTCAACCCCGTGTTCTATCTCTCGCCTTACCGCCAGGAGCAGCTGAAGAACGAACTGGATTCCAGAATGGAGGAATGGGCAAAGCGAATGGAAGACGAGAGTCTGGAGGCCTACAACACCCGTGTAAACGAAGCTTCGAGACTCAAGCAGATGAGACTCTTCGAGACGGAAATAGCCACAGAGATGGCTTCCAACCTGCTCAGTACATCGGAAGTGAAGGTAGGAAACTACAACGAGCAGATGGGTATGCTGGCACTCAACTTCGACAACATGCCTAGCATCTACCTCACCGTTCCTACCAACGAAGTGGGCGACTTCATGAACCCTGGCGACCTGGAATTCACTAATGCCAAATACTGCGTGAACGACAAGGATGAGTTCGAGCTGGTATATACCGAGGTAATCAACAAGAAGACCGGCAACAAATACGTGTTCGACAACACGGAGCGCAAGCCGCTCACCTTCCTGCATTCGGGCGAAAACTTCGTACCACTGGAGCAGATACAGATTTCACAGATGGACGAGATGAGCCTGGAGAACATCAAAAACAGTATCATGGAAAGTGCCAGAACTCATAAGGGCATCACCGACCATACCCAGATTGACGTACGTACCAAGGTGGCAAGTGCTTCTGACGCACAGGGCAGAAAGATGACCAACTACGAGGTGGCAGTGACCTACACCGTAGACGAGGCGTATTCTGCACAGGATGATTTCGGACCAGGTAAATTCAAGACTGCCGATTCAAAGGCTGCCCAGACCATGCTCGAAGTAATCAGAAAAGCCATGGAGGGTGATCTGGCAAAATACATGCAGAGCGGCAAGCAGCTGAAGGTGATGATTACGGGCACTGCCGACGCCATGCCTTTCAGCCGTAACATCGCATACGACGGGGCTTACGGCAACTTTGAAAGAGAGCCGGTATATCAGAATAATGCCCTGAGCAACATCACCGTGAACAGAAAGACGGGCATCAGCAACAACAACCAGCTTGCCTTCGTGCGTGCCATGGGCGTGAAAGACTATATCGTGAACAACATCCCTGCCATCAGCAGGATGAAGACTTCTTACGATACCAACATCGAGGTGTCGAAGAAGACGGGCAGCAAGTATCGCCGCATCGGAGTGAAGTTTACCTTCGTAGATGCTTTCAAATAATGTATTTTCAATAAAACAATAGAGTTTATGATGAAAAAGATAACTATGATTGCTTGCCTCCTGTGGGCAGGCTTCCAGTGGACCGCCGCCCAGAACGTCATCAAGGGCAAGGTGGTTGACCATGATGGAAATCCCGTGGCTGGAGCCAAGGTGATGAACGCCAAAGGTTCGGAACAGACCACTACAGATATGAACGGTAAGTTTGCCCTGGAGACGGAGGGCGAAGTGAAGAAACTCAACATCTACTGCATCGGCTTGCAGACGGCACACAAGAAGGTGGAGCCTGACATGACCGTAAAGATGAACAATACGGGCTGGTGGAACGACCGTCTGGACAGTTATCGCTGGTTCCTGGGCGTGGAGGCTGCCAACTGCGAAGGTTCCAAGTTCAAGCCTTCGCTGGGTGCCATGTTCGGTATTGTGAAAGACTGGGGTTGGTACATGAAGGGTGTTTACAAGAAGGCTGAGGGCAAGCATGTTACCCTTGCCGACGACCAGCTTCAGCCTACGGGCAAGACCAAGGCAGGATATTGGGCTGTATCAACGGGTGTGATGCGCCGCATGGTGGGCAACCTCTATCTCTATACGGGTGTGGGCTATTTCAACCGTCCTGTATCCTGGGAGTACAGCAATGGCGAATACTACAGTTATGAACCCGACGAGTACAAGGGAGTGATGGTAGATTTGGGCTTGATGCTCCGCGTAAAGCATTTCTTCATGAATGCGGGCGGCAGCTATGGTTTCAAGACGGGCAACATCGGCTGTTACGACAACGACAAGAAGGCAGTAGCCAACTTCGGTTTGGGCGTGGTCTTCTAAGTCCCCATCTTTCTGCCAGAAGATTTATGAATACATCTATTTATGAATATATCTTTTAAAAAGAAAACATCATGAGAAAAATAATATATTTATTAGCCATCGTATTGGGCATAGGATCGCTGCTGAGCAGTTGCCAGGAGCTTACTGACCCATCAGATTTTGCTCAACCAACCAAGGTGGCGCTCCACATCAACCAAATCACTTATCAGGATTGGGATGGTAAGACCAAGGATTTGACCGAGAAGAACTCTCCCCTGGTTATGAACTTCAGAGATTCTACAACTGGCACCACCTACTGGAAGCAGGAGGTGAGCTGCACAAATGGCAAATGGATTCTTCCTTCTGATATTCTTGATAAGAACATCACGATCTGCTCTGCCTACACGCCATCAAATGCTGATTTCATCGGTGATGAGATGGGCTGGATTCGTCTCTCTACCCAATACATCCAGAATCCAGAGGAGCAAGACTATCTGGTGGGTGCTGCGCAAATTGGCGAAGACAATGGCATTACCCTCCATCTGAAGCATGCTCTGGCAAGATTCCGCTTTTTGATTTCAGTAGATGCCGACTATGCTGAAGATTCAATCTATGCCAAGGCAATATACATCCGACAGAATCCCGACAAGAAGATTCTGCCTACCTCAGCCTACTATAGTCTGATGGGCAAAATCAGCATGACTGAGAATTTTGCAGATATCGTCTCTGAGCCAGGTATCATGATCAATAAAAAAGAAGAGAAAGAAGTCATCGTTTATACTGCTCCTGCCACCGCATCAGGACAGGTTCAGGTAGAAATTTACCCAAACACGGGTAATCTCGCCGATTTGGATATAAACGCTGAAAAGCTGAAGAGTGGAACCACTACTACAGTCACCCTGGTTTATGGAAAAGACGGACTGAAAGTCCAAAAAGTAGAGTAATACAAGGTACACAGCCCGCTGTCGGAATTACCGGCAGCGGGCTCCGATATATTTAGCCTTAAGGGTAAATATATTTAGCCTTAAGGGAAAATAAATTTAGCCTTAAGGGAAAAAATAAGAGAGGGTGTGTCATGGACTGAAATCAGTTCTTGACGCTCTTTACGCCCTTTCCCTTGGTAAGATGCAAGGTAGCGGCTTTCAGCTTATGGTTGCTGTGGTCGAAGATGATAGCTGGATCCAGACGCTTGCCGCCGAAAGACACCTCGAAATGGAGATGCTCTGTGGTGGCCCTGCCAGTGCGGCCCGTAAGACCGATTACCTGTCCTGCCTTCACCTTATCACCCTTCTTCACCATGTTCTTGCTCTGATGACTATAGAGCGTTTCCAAGCCGTAGGCATGCTTGATGCGGATGCAGTTGCCATAGCCATAGTAAGGTCCCGAGGCAACCACCTCTCCATCAAAGGCGGCATAAATCTCGTCGTTAGGCTTGGTCTTCAAATCCACCCCCGAGTGGCGACGTGCACCTCCGTATGGACTGATGACACGGGCATCAGGCAATGGATATGCCCATGCCTTCTCCTCAATCTTCTCCAAATCGAGACGGAAGGTGTTGGTGATGGTAAACGGATCGTTCACCTCGTCAGGGTCGAGAGTCATGGCATGATTGCCAGCCCGGCTGCCCGACTTCTTATTTGTCCCCTTATCGTTTCTATCGTTCTTATCATTTCTGGAAACGGAGGAATCCTTGCCGCCTATCACCGTGATATTGATGCGGCTGCCTATCTTGCGGAACTGCACGGTCTGTCGGCGGAGCTTATGGCTCTTCAGTTCGATGATGGTTTCCGGGTTGATGCGCGCACCATCCACCATGATGGAGAAATCACAGTAGGTTTCTCCTTCCTTGGTGCCCACGATGGCGATGGTTTGTCCGGCATCCACATGCTGTCCCACCTTCATCAGGTTCTCGGCATTGTTGGCATACACGGTTTCCAGACCATTGTCGTGACGGATGACGATGACATTACCCATCGACTCGGTTTTGCGCGAGAGTCGCACATAACCATCAAACATCGCCTTGACGGCGTCGCCCTTCGAGGTTTCGATGCGCATCACGCTATTGCCATTGGTAAGGCTAGCCTTGCCCACAGGAAGCGGGAAGGAATATTCCTTGGCACGGAATATCTCAAAGTCAACATTGAAGGCTTGACTCTGGGCAAAGAGGCCTGGCGTTGCGATGCTCACCTGCTGTTGCTCGGCGGCAGTAAACTCATTTTTGGCGGGCATGAAACTGCTCAGGGATAGCATCAGCATGCCCGAGACGGCTACAAGCCCCAATCTCTGTCTTAATCTACTCATTATCTCTATCGTTCTAAATCTCTAAATTAACTATAAACTATTAACTGTAAACTATTAACTATAAAAAACATCCACTTCTCCCTCTTCGTTCATAGAAAAGACAGAAATGGATGTTATCATGAAAAATCTTATTTATTTCTCCAGAAGGATGGCAGTATAGATTCTGCCGCTCTCTGTGCCCAACTTGCGAGCAGAGAAATACTCGTCGCTATGCTGGAAGGTACAGATGCCGCAATCGTGGATGTTCTCTTCGGCTACCCCGCAATGCAGAAGAATCTGCTTGTTGCAGAGCGGAAGATTGATGTGCCACTTCAGCGGCTGAACGATGTTGCCCTCTGCAGCCAGACGCTCACGCTCGGCTGGATCGGCAGAAAAGGCAGCGTTAGGACGCTGCTCGGCAATCTCCTCCATCGGGAAGGCAGCCTGCTCAAATGCCTCATACACCTCATCGCCCACCTCGAAACTGTCGAGCGAGATGCCCGGACCTATCACAGCCTTCAACTTCTTAGGGTCGGTGTGATAGGTGAACGCCATCTCCTGGATGGTTTTGTGAACGATGCGTGCCAGGGTGCCACGCCATCCGGCATGGATGGCTGCCACGGCATGATGCTCCTCATCATAAAGAAGCACAGGGATGCAATCGGCAGTGGAAACGCCCACGCATACACCCGCCTGGTCTGTCATGACGGCATCAACGCCCTCGAGAATCATCTTGCGGATGTTCTCGGGCATACTGAAATATTCTCCGGCTATCGGGCGCACCTCTACCCCATGCACCTGATGGGGCATGATAATATGGCCAGGCTCTACGCCCAGCTCGGCAGCCAGCTGCCTGCGGTTTTCAGCCACATGCTCGGCATTGTCGCCGCAATACTCATTGATATTGAATTCGCTGTAGTTGCCCTGGCTCACTCCGCCCTTGCGGGTGGTGGAGAAAGCCTTGACACCTGAAGCTATGCTATATTCCTTTATCATTTAATGTTAAGTGTTATTACTCATATTCGAAATCATCGAGGTCATCTACGTCCTCAATTTCATCCTCATCGATGTATTCCACGATATCCTCACCCTCATCGGCAAGTTCCTGCTGGAAGCGTGACATATCCTTGTCACGATGCACGAGGGTATCCTCGGCAGTAATCTCCTGCAGCTTGTTGCTCTCGGAATTCAGCTCCTTCCAGAGCACATCCTTGAGTTCCTGGATTCCCTGTCCGGTGACGGAAGAGATGAAGACTACCGGCAGATCGGTAGGCAGCGTTTCGCGGAGCATCTCAATGAGCTCATCGTCGAGAAGGTCGCACTTGGTGATGGCGAGCACGCGGTGCTTGTCGAGCATCTCCGGGTTGAAGTTCTTCAGCTCGCCCAGCAGCACCTCGTATTCCTTCTTGATATCGTCGGTATCGCCCGGAACCATGAAAAGGAGCAGCGAGTTGCGCTCAATGTGGCGCAGGAATCGCAAACCTAATCCCTTTCCTTCGCTCGCACCCTCGATGATGCCAGGAATATCAGCCATGACGAAGCTCTGGTGGTCGCGGTAGTCCACGATGCCCAGCGATGGCTCGAGCGTAGTAAATGGATAGTTGGCAATCTTTGGGCGCGCACTGGATACGGCGCTCAGCAGGGTTGACTTTCCGGCGTTAGGGAAACCCACAAGACCCACATCGGCAAGGAGCTTCAGCTCCATGATGATGG
>ERZ1026776.903-NODE-903-length-18500-cov-5.184711_pt1 | contig 18500 bp, 8 predicted proteins | sample MGYA00380125_ERZ1026776 | MGnify/ENA primary metagenome ERZ1026776 (study PRJEB33269, sample SAMEA4719761) | human gut metagenome | biome: human-associated habitat; feature: organic feature; material: feces | place: Cameroon | collected 2013-10 ...
CAGCGTCAGATGTGTATAAGAGACAGATATAACACATACGCCTATGACACTCAACAGCAAAAAAGAAGAATACTTGATTTACAAGTTGGCCGACAATATGAAAAACTGCATCAAGATAGATGCAGACCTCTTCCGCAAACTCGACGTCAAGCGCGGCTTGCGCAACGAAGACGGCACTGGCGTCTTGGTGGGACTCACCAATATCGGCAATGTGGTGGGCTATGAACGCACCGAAAACGGTTTGAAACCCATCGAAGGCAAACTCTATTTCCGGGGCTATGAGATTTCCGACCTCGTGCATGCCGTGCTCAACGAGCAGCGTTTCGGATTTGAAGAAATCGCCTATCTGCTTCTCTCTGGCGGTCTGCCCGACGCGGAGGAACTCGAGCAATTCCGCCACCTGTTGGTTGGCAACATGCCGCTTATGTCGAAAACCATGCTCAACATCGTGGAGCTTGAAGGCACCGACATCATGAATATCTTGGCACGCAGTGTGCTCGAACTCTACACCTACGACAACACGCCCGACGACATCTCGCGCGAAAACCTCATGCGGCAGAGTGTGGAACTCATCTCGAAGTTCCCCACCATCATCGCCTATGCCTACAACATGCTGCGCCACAAGACCTTCGGGCGCTCGCTCCACATCCGGCATCCGAAGGAAAACTTCTCTCTGGCGGAGAATTTCCTCTACATGCTCTTGGGCAACAACTATACGCCGCTCGATGCCCGCACGCTCGACCTCCTGCTCATCTTGCAGGCCGAACACGGTGGCGGTAACAACTCCACGTTCACCGTGCGTGTCACCTCGTCGACCTGCACCGACACCTATTCCTCCATCGCCGCAGGCATCGGTTCGCTCAAGGGTCCGAAGCATGGCGGTGCGAACATCCGCGTGCATCACATGATTGAACACCTCAAGCAAAACATCCGCCATTGGGAAGACGAGGCAGAGGTGAGCCGCTATCTCCACAAGATTGTAAAGAAGGAGGCCTACGACCGCACGGGCCTCATCTACGGCATCGGCCACGCCGTTTACACGCTCTCCGACCCACGTGCCGTGCTCCTCAAGGAGATGGCGCGGAAGTTGGCAGAAGAGAAAGGCCGCATGGAGGAATTTGAATTTATGGAGCGCATCGAAAAACTCGCCGTTGAAGCCGTTTACGACATCAAAGGCACGTCGAAGAAACTCTGTGCCAACGTCGATTTCTATTCCGGCTTCGTCTACGACCTCATCGGCCTCCCCATAGAAATCTATACGCCGCTCTTCGCCATGTCGCGCATCGTTGGCTGGTGTGCCCACCGCAACGAAGAACTCGGCTTCGTTGGCCGCCGCATCATCCGTCCGGCCTACCGCTGTGTGGCCGACCTGCAGGATTATACGCCGGTGGGGGAGCGGTGATACGAGGGGAAATAAACAGTGGGGGGTGTCCTGAAACTAATTTCAGGACACCCCCCCACTGTTTTCAGTTGTCGAATCCGAATTTGTTCCACGCTTCGAGAACGAGGCGCTTGGTGCGGTATTCGCCGTATTGGCGCACCTCGTTGTCTTTCAGCACACGGAAGGTTTCGTTAATGCAGCCTTTACCACAGACATCTTCTGGGTCTAAGATGTAAAGGAGGTCTTCTGTGTTGAGGCCATAGAGGTGGGCGAAGATGGCGTCAAGTTCGGCTTGAAGGACGGATCTGCGTTCCGGATTGTAAATCCAAGGTTGCTGTGCTCCCAACTGTGGCAGTGCAGCTCTCTGCTCCTCGTTCATCTCTTCCCATAATTCCGAAGCCCAACCGTCCATGTCGTGATTGAAATAGCATAGCTCGGCTACGCGCTTTACGATCTGCCATTGTGTGGTAGATGGAATTTGGTCGGGGGTGAGTAAAGGAAGTTGTTTCGCAATGAATGTACTCATGTGTTTTCCGCCATTTTTTTGTCTTGCAACATAGTCAAATGTAAGTGATGACATCATGCCTAGCAGTACTGCACCGGGCATACAGCCACGCTCCGCGTAGAGGAGCGTGGCTGTATGCCCGACTCCTGCGGAGTCGGGAATACACGAAAGGACGAACGTCCTTTCGTTGGTGCTTTTTGTTACATCTCTGTATGCAAGAATCCAATTATGCTTCCACTCCCACACAACATTCCCATCCTTGTCATACTTTACCAATCTTTCTTTCACTGCCGCCAACGGCACCCAATACCACGGCATTATGCAACTGTCGGAATTTGCAAGTTCGTCTTCTGACGGCATATTGATGGAGTTAGGGCGTTCGCCTTCTGTGGGCCATGAACCAAAATGGTGGTTATAGTGCCAAATCATCTTGCCTTCGTAGAGCGGAACGTATGTCTCGCCGTCAACAGTGGTGAACGTGTTGCCATTGAGCGTTGCGCCTTGTGCGGTCAGTTGGACGTAGGTACGAAAGAGGTAAGAGTCTGTAGACATATTGAACATACTTCCAAACTTAACATCCCACGGATTATCCCCCGTTGTCTCATTGTACAAGATGGTGGAGTTGCGATAAATCTTAGCCGTAAGTTTGGCATCGCGGCTTGTGCGGAATACAGGGCAAGTCTTGGTGTTGGGGTTAAGACGTGCAAAGTCATCCGTCCTCAACGTATAGATACGTCGAGGGTCAAGCAAGTGGTCTATACGTGTAAGGTAAAAGCCACCGCTTACATTACGAGACTCTGTCTGTGCTTTACCAGATGTAAGAAGGCAAAATTTAATAGTACTATCAATTTCAAATAATTTTTCTCTGTTCTCGAAATCATAAAGAGAAATTAGTCTATTTTCATCAATCAGCTTTGAGAAGAAATACTTGTTTCCATCATTCACTGCGATACCAGTAGGTAGCACAAGTCCCCATGCCTCTTTAGAGAATGAAAGGCATAGTTCTGCAAACAACGACGAAAGTTCGAGTTTTCCTACTGCTGTCAGCGGGAAACGTCCAGAGTTCTTTACAAAGTTGCTTTGACTTGTAATGCCATTGCAAGCTTGTATAAACTCATTATACAAATCTGCATCTACGGTATGTAGTTTTTCAATTTTCTTTTTTCGGTCTGCTTGGTTGGCTGCATTAACAATATCATCGTTCTTGCCGGCAAACCATTTTTCTTCCTCTATCTGGAGTTTATCCCAAGGCGGATTTCCGCACATCACGTCAAATCCCTTGTTGGCAGCGAACACCTCTGGGAACTCCACGCACCAATGGAAGAAACGCTGTTCATCAGCCATACGGCTTACTTCGGTCTTGAAGTCGGCAGAGAGCTGACGATAGTATGTAGGCAGCGGCTCGCCTTTCTCAAGATGCTCCATCGCCTCAATTTCCTGCAGCGCACGCATCACGGTCTTTGTGTATGGCACTTCAGCTTCCAAGTCCAACTCCTTGTTTGTGCCGTCCTTGTCTTTGTACAGCTCATCCGCTTTTACGGTATGATAGAAAGCATAGGCATAGATGTCGCAAGCACGGCGCAGACAGTCAACGCGTGCCGACGTCATGAGGTCTTTCCATCGTTCCTGCTTGATGATTTCCTCTTCCAGCGTGTTTTCCGGCAGGTGGTTGATGAAGCGGACCTTGTCGGCCAATCCTATTTGGGATGCAGTCATCTTCTCTATGCCGAATGTGTTCTCCAAACCGAGAGACGGCTCGTTGCCAGAATTGCCACTTACTGCTTTTATGGCTTCTTGGTTCATCTTCTTCAATGCTTTCAGTGTGTCCTTGTCCTCAGCGGTCAACGCCTTGTCGGGTACACCGTCTATCAGCATTTGCAGGTCGGAAACGCCCAGCACCGAGTTGCCGCAGCGAATGTGATGGTCGAGAAAAGAAAGCGGCTTGCCTGCGCAATAGCCTTCAATCCACAACACCACCTTGCAGAGTTCCACAGCATCAGGATTGTAGTCAACGGCATAGACACAACGAGAGATGACCTCACGAAGCGCCTGACGATAATCCAATGAAGCTGGGTTATCCTCACCAGTGCGAAGCATACAGACATACCAGGCGATGGTGCGAGCCATCGCCAACACAATATGACCGGAGCCGCTTGCTGCATCGCACACCTTCATGTTGAGCAACGCCTTTACCTTTTCTTCGGTGGTGGCACACTGGGCCATCTTTTCCATGATGACTGGTTCGAGCGTGGTTTTGATGATATTCTGCACCAAGTCGGGGCGGGTGTAATATGAAGAAGTGCTCTTGCGGTCGAGTCCGCCAACGAAGCCGAAATGCCAGTCGGAAGCCGCAAGGGCTGGCTGAACAAACGGGCGCATTTCGAGAATACCCTCATACACAGAGCCAAACTCCTCAACGTCGAGCGAGGAATAGTTGATCTTCACCCGCTGCTGGCGCTCGTCAGTGAAATCGTTGAGAGCCGAGAAGGCAGTGAGCAAATCCTTGTTGTTCACTTGGCATTGCTTCAGCCAATGTAGGGTCTCTGTGCCAAAGAGTACACCACCCAATGGCTTAATGCCTAAATTCTCACCAAAATTATCTGGCTCGAAAAGGTGGAAAGTATCCATCAATCCCTGCCACAGGTCAGAATACTGGCGTTGCTTCAGGTATGACAATTCAGAGAGACGGCGCAGACGGCTTGCTGCATAATACTTCTTATAGATGTCCTGCCACTGGCATTGTTGCTTGTAGTCGGGCGCATCAATGGAGTCGGGAATCTGATAAACCAGTCCTCTCTCCTCGATGATGAAGAGGAAAAGCAAGCGATAGATGAAGTGGATAAGCTCCTTGTTGAGATGGGCGGCATTCATAGTGCCGTCGATGAAAGCACGGCGCAAAGCGTCGTTGCTCTCCCCTTCAGATGTCAGCACCGCGTTGCCGATGGTTTCCATCGTGGTCTGCACGGCACGCGACAAGCCATTACGAATGCGGTTGCCCGATTCGATGCTCATGTTGAACCAACGCTCCATGACGCAAGGCTCGTCGTCGCTGATGTGGAAGCGGGAGGCATGGAGCAAGCGGAACATCAGGCAGAACTCGGTGTATTTGTCTTCCTCCAACATGCGACGGAGGTCGAACTCAATGTAGGTGAGTTTCACCAGCTGCCCAGAGTTGCGAATCAGGCGCACAATCTGGCCGTTGCTGATGACACCATACACGTTTTCCGTGGCATTGAGATATTCGAGCATGGTGGCGTGGGCCGATTTCTTGCGCATGGCACCCTTGGCGCGATGGTCGAGCGAGCATTTGTCCAGCGTGTTGATGCTTCCGTCGGCACTGGCGTTTTCTCCAATAACGACAAACGGCATGTTGCCCAGCTCAGGGCAGGTGTAGCTGATGTCGTAGCCTGTGCCAGCCACTGTGATGTTTGAGTTTTGGCGGTTGAGCTTGTAGCCCATGGTTTGCAGCATACGCTCCATGAGGTCACGGGCACGGCGGGTGCCGTATGGGTCTTTGACCGTCAGGCGCTCGTTGTCGGCACGTTCCTTATAGAAGTTCCAGTCGTTGCGGAGGTAGCTCCATGCGTAGTCAATGGCCGAAGACACGGAGATGTCCATTCCGAAATCCTGGTCGCGGTTGCCAATGAGCGTGTTGTCGCGCTCTATGTTGTGCAGGATGTCATCAGAGAGAAGATGACCGTATATATGAATACTTGTATAGTCCATAAAATGTTATTCAGTTACATGCCAGTTACCTGCTTAAGGCACTGATATAAAGGGCTCTTGAACTGTATCTTGGCAAATTGGGGGCGTTCAGTTACATGCCAGTTACATGCCCATTGGAGTTTTTTATGCCCAGTATGGGACATAATTGTGGCGTTTATTTCCATCTGCATTTTCTTCTTTTATCATCTTAGCCTCCAAGGCATCTTTTATGATTCGGGAAGCCATCGGATAGTTCTTGTCCTCAATGCCCAAACGGCCTCGAAGAGATTGATTGTTCATCTTCTCGTTTGAAACATATCTGAGACAAGCGTGCTGGTAGCACGCCATAACCCTTTCTGATTTGTCCAAGTTGGCAAATTTGCGATAAGCGAATATGGTTGTTTCGGTTCGCGTTTCCTGAATTTGTATGCGGATGGGGGGGAGCTGGTATAGCTCAATACTAAAAATGGCCTTGTCCATACCACTTCCCTTTTCTTCGCAAATACCTATTCTACGCATTATATCGGCAAGGGAATCATTTCTTGATTGGTATTCATCTATGAATCGTTCCACACTAATAAGAGGTTGGCCCGGATTGGAGAATGATATGCGGTCGGAATATATTTCAATCATCGGGAATCCCTGCTCGGAAAAATCCTGATGGATAATCATGTTTGCACTCAACTCACGAATCGCAATCTCTGGATACATGCGTGTGTCCTTTCTTAGAGCCAAGCCGATTTCTTCATTGGCAGGGAGCTGACTGTTAATCCATGCAACCATTTCTTTGAAACCAATCGCATATCCCTTATCGAAAGATTGTTCGCGGATGGTGTCAATCTTGTTCTTGCCCTTATAGACGATGACTCTTACCATTTTCCTTTTTAATCCGTCGAAGTCGGAAAGGCGTTTGGCAAATAGAATGGCGCCAAGCTCGGTTATACCATATCCCACTTCGTCTTTTACGATTAAGTTTTCAGACAAGAATCTGTCTAAGATACCATTTGTGTCTTGTGGCAGCGGCAAGTGCATCATGTCAAAGTAGGTTTCTGCACTGAGAAAAGAGAATACCTCTTGTCCTGACAATCCTTTCTTTAAGACAATCTTTTCCAAAGGCTTCTGCCCTCCCTTCCATATCTTAGCTTCCTTTGCTGGGAAATCTTTCAGCTTGCGCGTTATAGTACCTACTCTGACGTATGCTACATGCAAGAAACTTACAGGACGATTTGTGGTGGCAGGTATCTTGAAGATACAGATATGACCTAAATCTTCATAATCATAGTCGTCGATTATCTCGAAGTCAATACGAGGATTCAGGCGTGTTGACAACCAAGACTCAAGTTCTTCATTGCCTATCATTTTCTGTTTAGCATATAGGTCTGTGCCTATCACGTCATGGCTTTCATCGTCAATGCCAAATACAATGTATCCAAAAGGCATATTGCTTAAATAGGCGCTATTTGATAAGGCGGAGATTCTTTCCCCAATCTCTTCCTTTGAATGAAAGTTATGTTTGAACTCCAACCATTCAGTTTCTTTAGGCTTAGCTGTCAGAGCATCTATTAATCTTTTGAAATCTATATATTCCATCTTGGATTAAATGTTTATTTGTGGAACAAACAGATAGGCTGCTATCACATCCATAGGCAATACTGGTTCTACCACCTGATATTCAGACGCCTTTAGATAGGTGCGGTATTTTGCGAAAGCATCCACCAAATGTGAAGCCCTTTCGAGGGCAATGTTGTCTGTGTGCTCTCGAAGTTCCGTCTCACTATCAATCCAGCGGATTGAGTTGGAGAGAAGCGTCTTTTGTGTGGCCATATCCATATTGCCGGATGGCATTGAATTAAGAAACAGGTGTTTGGCTTCCTCCTGTGTGAGAAAATCGTGGTTGTCAATCTTGCCACGGTAGCCAACGAAAATCATTTCCTCGCCAACCAACTCACGATTCTCTATCTTCTTGTCTCTGATGACACTGCGCACACGCATAAGCAGGATGGTGGTGCGTTTTTGCACTTCGGCGGTGGCCATTACCAATGCACGACAAGCGCCAAGTTCGCCACTGTTGACAGAGTCATTGACTACGGCACGGCTCAAGTCCTCTACGAACGTATGGTTGCGACCTATGTACATATAGTGCTTGGGAGTGGGAGAGGCGAAGGAGATGCGCACTACGCCTTTGCTTGTTGCTTTGTTGGCGAAGTAATGGCGCAACTTTTCTGGCAATTCCAAGCGTTGGAAGCTATAGCAAAGGGGCTTTTCGTCAGTGTGGACGTTTACGCCGATATGCAAAAGCTGCTCAACCACAAAGTCGCGCGTGTCTTCCACTCCGCCGATGACCGACTTGGCCTCTTCCAGTGAGGCGGAAAGCCGGGTTGGGTCCATCTGCTTGTTGTTGTGGGCAAAATAGGTGTGGGAAATCTTTTCGTTTTCCTCCATCTTTTTGAGATGGATTTCCATCTCCTCGTCTTGCTGACGTTTCCATTCTTGGTTTTCTTCGAAGAAAGAAAGCTGCATATAATCCTTTTTTGCAGGCACTTTCGCATCGAAAATTCGCTGCATGATGGCCTCCATGAGCGAAGCGTCGTTGTCGGCAATCGGGAGGTAAACGCCCAGCTTTTTGCGGATTTCCTTTTGCTTCTTGTAGAGCACGTTGAGCACGATGTCGTCAACAATATTGTTTTTGGCATGGAGCGTGGAGATGAGCACCGATTGGGCCGTTTGGCCGAAACGGTCGATGCGTCCGTTTCGCTGCTCCATGCGGTTGGGATTCCAAGGGAGGTCGTAATGGATGACAGCCTCAAATCCCTGCTGCAGGTTGACACCTTCAGAGAGGCAGTCGGTGCATACCAACACGTGGCGCTCTTCCTGCGACAATGCATCAATCTTCATCTTGCGCTCTTCATCAGCCAAGCGGCTGGTGACGATGCCAACCACGGCTTTCTTGTATTTCTTGTTGGCAGCCAGTTGCTTTGTGATGTATTGTCCAACATATTCTGCCGTTTGTATGTACTGGCAAAACACGATGGGGTTCCTATTGTCGTCGAGCGCGAACTTGACAATGTCGAGCGCCTGTTTGACTTTTTCGTCGGCATCGGTTTGCTTGATATGCTCCAATTGCTTGATGAAGTTGTTGAATTCCTTCTTGTCTGCGGAGTCGGTGGTTTCCAATGCTTCAGGCACGATGTCGTCAGCATTCAATAGGTCCTTCAGGGGGTCGTTGAACACATATACTTGTTCGGAGTTGTCATCGGTGTTTTTGGCAGACGTGTCTTCGCGCTTGTTGATTTTGTTTTGCAACATGCTGATGCCTGCATCCGGACTTGACATCACTCCACGCATCAAAGCCAGCAGGTCCCAATAGATGTAGCGCTGCTTGCGCTTGTCGGCTCCAGATGCTTTCTTGATGCCATTCTTTACAAATTCAATGAGGTGGTTCAGCAAGTTGCAATAGTCGGTTGCGAAAGCATATTCTTCTTTGTCGATCTGCACACGTTCCGGGAAAACCATTTCTTTGCCCAAATATTGCTTGATGTCGGCGCGGCGCCGTTGCACGAAGTAATGTGACAGTGCTTCGCGTTCAGCCGGCGTTTGCAGCTGGAAATTTTCAAACTCTGGATTCAGCAGGCCGATGAGCGACTGAAATTCTTCGCTTTGTCCGCTGTGTGGGGTGGCGGTCAGCAACACCAGATGCTTCTTTGGCTTGTCAGACAAGTCCTTCAATAAGCGGTAGCGTTGCTGTTGGTATTTGTTGGCACCAGTGGGTTTTGCACAGGTGTGCGCCTCGTCGACAATCACGAAGTCGGGACAATGGTCGAGGAAGATGTTGCGCTTGTTGTCTTGCTTCACATAGTCAATGGAAATCACCTGGTAGGGAATGTCGCGAAATACGTTTTGGTCGGGACGCAGTTTTTTCTCCAAGCGGCTGATGGTGGAAGAACGGATGATTTCAGCTTCCAAGCCAAACTTGTCCTTGATTTCATTCTGCCATTGTTCGCAAAGATGGGGCAGGCATACCACCGCAAAGCGATTGATTTCATGACGGTCGAGCAGTTCTTTGGCAATCAGCAGCGACTCCAAGGTTTTTCCAATCCCCACGTCGTCAGAGATGAGCAGACGAATTCGTTCTTGCTTGAGCGCGAGAATCAGCGGCACCATTTGGTATGGGCGCGGTTCGAAAGAAAGCTTTCCCAGGCATTGGAAAGGTCCTGCAATGTCGCGGAACGACAGGCGGCATGCGTTGTAAAGCACCTTTGCAGATGCCTTATAACTGTTTTTGCCGATGTCGTCGGCGGAAGGACGGCGAAAATTGTAGGAACGAATTTGCAACTCATCCCCATAGAGGGGAAGATAGAGGCCGATGGTCTCGGCATCAGTTCCTCCCAGTGGCTTTATAATCATAAGATGGTCTTCGCCCGATTGCTGGACAACCCAAGGGCGATTCCTGAATTCTATCAATGTGCCTGTCTTATAGTTCATTTCGTTTATTTTACAGGAGTGAAAATGTCTGGATATTTACCGATGAAGTCTGCCAGTGGCGTTGCATAGTGCCAAACCAAAACCGCGTAGCCTGCATCTTCAAGCGCTTCGCGTTTTTTCTTGTCGTCTTGCTGAACCTCGGGGCGGTCGTGGGGCGTGCCGTCGCAGAAGACAACAATGCGGTCGCCATACATGAAATCCGGTTGTACGTAATATTCATCAGTGAACATCGGCTGTGCCTTGTCTGGTAGACGCAGATGGTGGTCATGAAGATACTTCAAAAACTCATATTCGGTGGAGCTGTTATGGTCACGTGCTGCTTCCAGTGCGGCATATTGCTCATCGTAGCTTAATGTTTGTCCTGCATGGTGTAGCTCCACTTTCGCTTCTTGCATCAACTTTAAGGTGCGGTATATCAGACGAATGTCTATTTGCTGATGATAGGGCTGGTTGTAGTAGTTAAGCAGGTTGGAATAGTCGGCAGGAGACAATTCGTTTATCTCGTCCTGCGTCAGCTCTGGTTTGTTGAAGCAAATGTCGTATGCTCTTTGCACAACATCCCGGTAAGCCTCTGGCTCATGCACAAACCGACTGAGCACGCCCAAGGAACCTTCAGCATTCTCATAAATAAGAATGTTTGGCGTTGCTCCTTCTCCCATGATTTCAGCCCCCATTTCGCTTCCTTCTATTTGGAAGACATCTTCTATGGCTTGCTTGAAGGCATAAAGGAATGTACGGACGGCCTCTTGCTTTTTCAATAGCAAGGCAGTCAATGGCTGTATGTATATGGCGTTGGCTGTGGTCTCGGTGAAGAGTTTTACGAACTTCATTCTCTCGGCTTCTTCCGGATTATTGTCGGTTTTTTCTTGAATGCGTGACAGACGCTCGTTGCTGATCCATTCACCCGTCTTGGTGTCGAAAGCAAAGCCGTTGCCGTTGTTGTCGTTGCGCGACTCCAAAATGTAGGTGAGGCGGCAAGACGGTATGTAGCGAATGTTTGCCAAATGCTGACCATGAAATGTCAGCAATTCGCACTCGCTGATGGTTCTCGGGTCGTCGCTGGAAAAGTAAGTCTTTGTCTGGTAATATTTTCGAGAGCGTTCCTCTTCCTGACAAGTGATTTTCTCGGTTTCGATGGCAATCATATCCTGTGCCTCTATGCACATGCCAGGGATGAGCGCACCATTGAAGGATTCTCCCGTGATGATGTCTATGTGGCGAGTGGCGTTTTCCTCGTCTTTGTATACGACACCAGTCTTTGGATTGTAGATGAATCTGTGGGGGATGATTTCAGACAGTATCTCCATGCGGCTGATGCGGAACTTTCCACCATCATTATATATGATGTTTTGCGGGCCAAACTCACTCAGAGCAAGACGCTTTGGACGACTAAGATATTCAAGCTTGGTCGACTTGTATTGTAACTGTGCGCGTAGTGGCAACTTCGTGAAATTGTAGCCAGGCAGGAATCCTTCGCTTGCAAGATAGCGGTAAGGATAGAACTCGTTTTCGTTATTGCTCTTTCCTTGCTTGACCCCCAACAGCATATCACGAAGATTCTCTCCACGCAACTGCTTGATATGTGCATCGCGTTTCTCCTTGGAATTTTCGCCATAGATGCGGTTGTTGATGACAATACTTGCTTCTTCTATCTGTGTTTGGGCTTGCTTGTATAGCGAACGCCAACGATCAAGCGCTTTATCGAAATCGTGTTCATAGCAGGAGAGGATATTGTCCAGCCAATGTTCTGTAAACCAGATGGGGCGTTCGGAGTCCATACGATTCTTCAAGAACGAGTCGTTCATTATTTGCCTGAACACCTCTTTTACTTGCTCCTTGCGCTCAGGCGTGAGTTGAAGGGCAACACGAACCTCTTCCTTTAAAGTGATATTGTTGATGTCGCTATAATCAACCAAATCCTTAATGCCATCTGAAAGTTCTTTGATTGGACACAGAGACAGAATCGTGGAGTGGAGGTGGGTGCGGAACAGTTCTTCGTTGATAAGTTCCATACGAGGCGCCTTCACTTCACCTTTGACCATTTTTTCGGGGTGACTCAAGTAGTGGTTCTCGTGTGAGTTGCGTTGACGGCAATATGTATAGACCAATGCCGCCTGTCCACTACGACCTGCTCGTCCTGCACGCTGTGTGTAGTTGGCTGGTGTCGGTGGTACGTTGCGCATGCCAACAATTGACAAATCTTTGATGTCAATGCCTAACTCCATTGTGGGAGAACAATAGAGTACAGGGAATTTTCCCTCACGAAAATTTTGTTCACGCTCTTCGCGGATTTCTTTGGGAACCTGACCAGTATGGTCATTCGCCTCTAAGCATACGTCTTTAAGAGGTATGTTTTGATAGAACTGTTGGAAATAACGGTTGGGTTCCTTATCCATCCAATCTCCCCCTTCCAAGGTGCGGAAGCGTACCAAGTCACGGCGAACGTGCGCTTTGTCTCCTGCTTGCCATAAGATGCAGCCATAGTCAAGTTGATAGGTGCCATTATCGCATATTATGTAGTTGGACAAGGCTTTAAAGAGTCCTGTCATATACTGAATGTACTCTTCTTCATTGGCGATGGTGCGTTTCGCATTTTTCCCTATGTAGTCACGAACGAACACACCAAGCTTGCTCCTAAAACCACCGCTTTCCAGATTATAGGCATTACGTTTGCGGGGATTTACAATGAACAATTTTTTAGATTCTTCTATGTTTTCGCTATCGCCAAGAGTCCAGGGAGCCTTGAGGTTTTCCTTTACTGCTTTTGCTGTGTCCTTGACAGCCTGAATGGTTCTCTCGCTGCTGTAAATGCAGAGCTTATGGCGCATGTAGTCGAGAATCTGTGTGATGAACTCTTCTTTTTGTCCTTTATTCAAACCTATCAGTTCGGGTATGTTATACAGGCATTCCGAATTGTTTTCGCCCGTGATTTCATCGTGCAGATATTTATAGCCGATATTCAATAGAGCACAGTCTTCGAGATTGGGCATGATGACAGTCCAGTTGCCAGCAAGGTCGTCATATATGATGGTGGATAGATAACGCTCCATGATGTTTTTAACTTCATTGGCACGTCTACCACGAAGATCTTGACGGTCTGAGAAATCATTAAAATCGAGATGAAGATTCTCCAGTACCAGCCTTGCGATTTTGGTATTGTCAATCGGTTCGGTTGCATCTTTTATGGCATTCCAAATGGCTGAGCGGATTTTACCGATACGAATGAAGTCGTTGAAGTGGCCAGCCTGCAAGGCGGCATCCTGTCGGGCATCGACAAACGTCAACACCTTTCTGTCGCTTTGCTCTATTCCCATTTGCTGCATGAGGATGATATCCTCGTATGACAACACAGTGGTGGCGGTGCTTCTTCCTTCGCCGCCGATTTTTGACAACTTTGAATATTCTGATTGCTTCCCTTTATAGACAACACGGGCTGTTGGGTCGTACATAAGAGGTGAGGGCACAAAGACGGCCTCCATGTAGGTCTGAGCATCAATAGGCTTTGTTGTGCTATATGCTCCTGCCTGGTTGACATATACCTTTTGTGGTATACGTGCCAGATAGGTCTTCTTTAATTTACGTTCGCCTTTTTTGTTGATGGTATACCAGTCAGACGGGATGTCATCAGAATCCACGTCTAACATATAGTTGTCTGCGTCTTCTCCGTTATGAGGCAATATGATGTAGCCGTCATTGATGTCGTTGTCTCTATCCCCCGTTGTATAGCCGTCGAAATTTCTTGGCATAACACGGCTTCCTTCAACCTTGACAACATAGAATTCATGCCCACTGAAGCGGCTGAATACAACAGGGAAATACATAATCTTTATGTCCCCATGCGACAAATCCTTGCAGTAAAGTTCTTCCTTCACTGTGATTTGACGGTTGGATTGCTCTCCTATCGTAAGGTAAACGCTGCCAGTTTGAGGGATAAACTGATGGATTTTGTACGGAAGAATCGAAACGCCTTCCTGTTGGTTTAGGAGATTGCACCAATTAAGTACTTCTATAATATGCTTTTGGCATTTCTCCGTGTCTTCCCCTGTTTGCAGGCAAAGCTGTTTTGCCATGTCTTTTATAGAGATTGGCTTCCCTCGGAAATATTTACCTTCTTTTTCCTTGTAATCGAGGGCTATGCTTTGTTCTATCCAAATGGCAGTTGGATATTTTTTTGCGTCATTTGGGTCTGTGGAGTCGGGAACGGGATTGTTGATGCAACTGTGTAATCTGTCGTCTGATAGATCTTCATCTGATAATCCAATTGCAAGCGTTTCGTCAATCACTTGTTCTTTGGTGTATGCACTTCCGAAAATGCACGACGCGACCTCTGCAACTTTTTCTCGTTGTTGGCCATAGCTCATTGTGTCGTCTGCCACCATTGTTGCAGATGTTCCAAAGCAGAGCACTTGCCCCTTTGCCAATGCTTTTATTCTGCGTATAAGGAACGAAACATCGCTTCCTTGCATTCCGCGATAAGTATGCAACTCATCGAATACAAGGAAGTGTAGGTTTTCCAAGAAACATTTGCGTAAATCCTCTTCTTTTCCAGCACGAGTCATTAGCAGCTCCAGCATCATATAGTTGGTTAATATGATGTTGGGAGGAGTTTGCTGCATTAGGGCGCGTGTCTCATCGTTCTCTTGTCCTGTGTATTTGCCAAACGTGAAAGGACAAGAACGTCCCGTGGCCACTTCAAACTCCGACTTGTAACGCTCCAATTCTTCTGCTTGCGAGTTGATAAGAGCATTCATCGGATAGACGATAATGGCTATGGTCTTGTCTTTGCAGGCAACTTCATTGAGGAGAATATGGTTAAAGATTGTTGCCATGAAGGTGCGAGACTTTCCGGAACCTGTTCCAGAAGTTACAATGAATTCCTTGTCTTGACATCCCAACTCAATGGCTTCTTGCTGATGCTTATAGAAGGGCTTGTCGAAGAAAAATTCTAAGTCCTTATGGATGGGAAGTCCTTTGGCAATCAGCTCTTTTACACCGATTCCCTTAGCAAAGTTGGGATTGAACTGAATCAATGCTTCGGGCCATAGTTCCTCGTTTTTTATAGAGTCGTTGACCTTGTCTTTGATTCGCTTGTCCTTTATGGTTATAAAACTTTCGAGGTAGCGTTTGTAGCTGCTCTTCAAGTTCTCGTATAATTCAATAATATTCATATACTTGGTCTTTTAAGTAGGCGGCCAATGCTTTTTTAATACCTACTTATTGTTCTACTCGGATGTAGATGGGGCGCTTTTCAATTTTGGTCGGTTGAATGAGTTCCCGTATGTCAACATCCAGTTTTTCTGCTATTATAGATAGGGTCTCAAGGCTTGGCTGTGCAGTGTTGGTACACCATTTGGAAATTGTTGCAGGATCCTTTCCTATTTCTCCAGCCAGCCATTTGGCTGTTTTCTTCTGTTCAACAAGAACAAGTTTAAGACGGTTCAGGTCTTTGTTTGCCATTTGATATATATTTGGTTGTTACAAATGTAATGCTTTTTCTTTGGTCAGAACAATAAAAGACCTGGGAAAGTATATATGTTTGCGATTTAGTTCAATTTTTAAGGCGATTAGATAAAGTAAAGGCAATGGATGTTGTGACGGGATATGTGTAGGCTTTCTTCGCCGGCCGCCGTATCATCCGTCCGACCTACCGCTGTTTGGCCGACCTTCAGGATTATACGCCGGTGGGGGAGCGGTGAAGTGAGGGGAATAAGTAAACGCGGCGGAAAATAGGAATAATGTGGCGGTTATGGCGCTGGGGCGCCAGCATTGTCGCCCCGGTTGCATATATAGCCTGCGCCCTGCAGGGATAAAAGTAAGAATCAATGGTTCGTTCATACTTTTTTCCTTGCAGGGCGCAGGCGTTTATGTACTGATACCCAGAGGGCTGGGGCGTGGAGGCGCTATCCTTTTAGGGCACGGTGGCATCATTTCTTATGTGAAACCGTGTAGAGCACCTTGCCCTCTTTGTCGATCATGTGGAGATTGAGTTGACTGGCTGTGGCAGAGATGATGGAGAAGCCCGGTTCGGAAGAGCAGAACTGCGTGCCGTCGGTGGGCGTCACTTTGCGGGAGAGCGAGGCAGAAGAGTTGACCACGTAGTCGATGTTGTCGGCTTTCTTGCGGATGTGCTGGAAATTGTGGATGTGTCCGCAGGCATAGATGGCCACATTCTTATATTTGTGGAGAATCGGCATCACCTTCTTCTGCATGTCGTTGCGCTCCTCTTCAGACTTGGTGGTCTGGGCGTAGATGGGGTGGTGGCCCACCACGATGACCCAGTCTTCATGGGCGTTGCGCAATGTTTCGTCCAGCCATTGCAGCTGTTCGTTTTCATTCTGTTTGCAGGCATCGGGATAAATGTCGGCATCAGTGCGATAGCGGTTGATGAGCGGCGTGGTGTCGATGAACACCACACGCAGAGAGAGGCCCTTCTTCTTGAACACCTTAGAGAAATAGCGCGAAGGCATCATCCAGCGGCGGCTGATTTTGTGGTAGTCGAGCACGGCCTGCGTGTTTCCCCGGTATTCGTGGTTGCCAAGGACGGGAAACCAGTCAATCATCAGTTCTGGATGGGAATAGATGTTCTCATAGTTGGTGGTCCAAAGCGGGTCGCTGACAGAGGCGACACCATTGAAATGATGGATGTCGCCAGCGGCAATCACGCATTTCGGTCCCACCGTTTCCGCCATCTTCCCCATCAGTTCCGCGATGGGCTTCTGTTCGTAATAGCCGTTGCGGCCGAGGTCGTTGGCCATGTAGAGCGTGATGTCGCCCTTCAGCGATCTCCATTGTTCTGGTGTCTGGGCAAAGAGGTTGACGGTTGTGCAGCAAAGGAAAAGCAGTGCTGCCAGTTTCTGAAGAATGTTGCGTTTCATTTTTATGGTGTATTTGAGGGGGAATAGGATTGAAATGTCTGGATTCCCCGTTGTTTTTTTGTATGGAAAAAACGCAGTAGCAAGCAGCGTCTTGATGGTAGTTGGGTTATCTAATCAAAGTAGCGCTTTAACCATCTTAGGGGCTACGTTGCAGACTGCGGAGAGTTTATCCCTTTAAGTAATGGTGAATCACTTCGACTGGATACAAGGGATGTCAGAGATTAATTTTGATACCAGCGTTGACCTTCACGCCATAGTATTCCACCTGCATGGTGCGGTTTTTCTCGCCCTGATAGTAGCGGAGCGGCTGGTTGAGAAGGTTGTTGGCGTTGGCATAGACCGTGTATTTCGTTTTCTTTCCCCACGTATAGCTGGCGTTGAGGTCAAGGTAGTTCACCTTGTCGTAATAGCGGTCGAGTTGGCGGTTGGTGCTCATTTCGTCGATGAATGCCGAGGCAAAGTTGTATGACAGGCGGACGCTGGCTCCCCATTTTTCAAAGAAGAGAGAGGCGTTGGCCGTGTGTTCCGGCGAGCCGGCCACTTTGATGTCTTCCCCTTGCTGCACATTCAGACGCTCGTTGAAATTGTGTGTGCTGCTGTGTGTGTAAGTATAAGTTGCATAGAATCCGAGGCATTTCAAGGTCGGGTCTATAAAGCCGAAGTCACGTTGATAGGCCGCTTCCACGCCCAGCACGCGGGCATCGTAAGCGTTGATGTTTTGCTTGACCTTCCAGTTTTCCAGAGCCAGGTCGCCCGTCAGTCCGAGGTCGCTGCCAAGGTATTTGTTTGACGACCATTCGATGTTCACGTTCTTGATGTCCTTATAGAAAAGCCCCAGGCTCACCATGCCGACACTCTTGAAATAATAGTCGGCAGAGAGGTCAAGATTCAGCGCTTTCGCTGGCTGCGTGTTAGGGTCGCCGATGGTGGCTGTCAGGTCGGCCGTGTTGTAGCATTTATTGGCAATCAGCGCCGAATATTTTGGGCGCGAAATGCTTTTCGTTGCCGAGGCACGCAGGTTGCCGTCTTCGTTGAAGCGATATTTCAGCAAGAGGCTTGGGAGAAGGTCGGTGTAGTGGTGCTTATAGGTGCCGGTCGGCGTCATGGTGGCATCCCCTTCTTCAGGCACCGTCACGTTGAAACCATTGGTGTTGAGGTCCGTGCGTTCAACGCGCAAACCAGCCGTGGCCGTCAGGCGTTTGCCGAGTTTCTGGTCGAAGCGCAGGTAGCCGGCCGTGATTTGTTCGCGAATGTTGTAGTTGCCAGCTTCCTCCTCCAGGTTTTCAGTGCCGCTGTATTGGTTGAAATTGATGTTGCCCAGCGTCTCCTTGCTGATGAAGGCCGTTCCAGCGGGATATTGCGAGCCAGGCATGAAGCCATTTCGGATTTCGTTGGTCGTGAAGTTGCGCCAGTCGCTGCCGAGCACTTCATCGATGTCGTAGTCGTAGAACGACTTGTTGAGCGTTTTGTGTTTGTTGGTGTATTTCGCTCCAAACTTCAAGGTGTTGCCATACAGACCGTTGCTGATTGGCAACGTGAAATTCAGTTTACC
>ERZ1026776.905-NODE-905-length-18487-cov-15.788574_pt1 | contig 18487 bp, 12 predicted proteins | sample MGYA00380125_ERZ1026776 | MGnify/ENA primary metagenome ERZ1026776 (study PRJEB33269, sample SAMEA4719761) | human gut metagenome | biome: human-associated habitat; feature: organic feature; material: feces | place: Cameroon | collected 2013-10 ...
TTTTTTCATTTTCAAAATCGAAAATGACAAAAATGACTTTGACAAAAATGACAAGATTAGGACTTCTGGTTAAATATAACAACATTTCTTGTTGATGTGTGTGGATGGAGATACTTGTTGTGAAGTTTTGTGAATATCATTTTTTTTGTTCTTGGAATGGTAGGGAAAGAGTGCGAGAAAATGGCTGAAAATCTATTTTTTAGCGGTTTCATCGGTCAAACTTCCGAGGTGGTGGAGCTGTTTTTCGTCTTGGAGCTTTGTCGTGACAGAGCTGTTGTTTATCAGTGGGTGCAGTTGGGTGGGGCGGATTTCTTGTCGGGAATGTCTAAAAACCTTACAAAAATAGGATGACGGGGAAATGTCAATCGTGATAAAAGTCTGGTATCTTCAGATTTGATAAGGATGCAGTGTGGCAAAAAATGGTGAATCTTTGCAGAAAATTAGCTGCATTTCGGCAAAAAAATCAAGCAAACTTGATGTTTTGCGCTCGTTTTCCATTATCTTTGCAGAAGAAAAACTGCACTCGGCAATTTGAAAACAAGTTTTCATTGCGCTCATTTGCATTATCTTTGCAGAAGAAAAGTAAGATTTATGGGAAGAAATAAATACTCACAGGCTGAAATCAGCCAGATAGGAAAGTTGCTGCGCCTCAAGAATGCGGGAAACCGACTGCAGCAGAAACAGATACGTCACGACCTGCGTGTCGACTACGAGTTTAATATCTCCGACTTCAATGAGCCGGGCAAAGCCTTCGGTGAGCAGGAGTTGCAAGACGCCATCAAGCGAGGAGCTATCGTGATCCTCGACGATGCCACTATTGAGGCAATGAAGGCAAAACGTGCGCGCGACAAGGCCCGCGATGAGGCTGAACGCGAGCAGCAGGCCATCGCTGAGGGAGAGCAGACAGACTGGAAAGAGGCGATGAAGCAGTGGGAGGAATATTATAAGTAATTGAATTATTTTAGTTCTTTTACTTCTTCATTATCAAAAGTTGATTTAATTATCATCGAATTCAAATATGTCAACAGTAAAAATCAAGACTACAGAGGGCGACATCATCGTGCGCCTCTACGACGAGACTCCTCGTCATCGTGACAACTTCATAAAATTGGCTAAGGAAGGATACTTCGACGGCACTCTTTTTCATCGTGTCATCAAGGACTTTATGATTCAGGGCGGCGACCCCGACAGCAAGAATGCTCCCAAGGGAAAGATGTTGGGAACGGGCGGACCAGACTATACCATTCCTGCCGAGATAGACTGTCCACACCTGTTTCATAAGCGTGGCGCCCTGAGTGCTGCCCGCTTGGGCGACGAGGTGAACCCACAGCGCGAGAGCAGCGGAAGCCAGTTCTACATCGTGTGGGGTAAGACTTATCGACAGAACGAGCTGCGCCAGATGGAGAAACAGATGGCGATGCAGGCCGAGCAGAATGTCTTCAACGAGTTGGCTCGCGAGCATCACGATGAAATCATGAACCTGCGCCGCAGTCGTGACCGTGAGGGGCTGATGAAACTCCAGGACGAGCTTGCCGACGAAACGCGCAAGCGCTGCAGGGAACAAGGCTATCCCAAGTTTACCGATGAACAGACCAAGGCTTACACCGAGCTGGGCGGCACGCCTTTCCTCGACGGACAGTACACCGTGTTCGGTGAAGTGATAGAGGGGCTCGAGGTCGTGGAGAAGATTCAGAACTGTGAGACACTTCGCGATGACCGTCCCAAAGAGGACGTCGTGATGCAGGTCGAAGTGGTCAATGAATAAATGAAATCATTTTAATCAAGAATTAGAGAATTAGAGAAATATGTGACCAAGTGGATTGTGACTTTGAATCTCCGATTCTCCGATTCTTGATCCAATAATCAATCTTATTTTCGCTCCTTTTACTTGCTGAGATCGAAACCAACGCGGATGCCATCATAGTTTTTGGAGATTTCGCCGATAGTACCGAGAGTGGTGTTGCCGCTCAGGGCAGTCAGCGTCTGGATGATGGTAAGCAGTTTCTTCGACTCGAAGAGAATGCTGATGCCAGATGTGTTCTTGGTGGCGAAACCATTGAGGCTGAGCAGCAGACGGCCTTTCAGGTCGATGGCGTGAGTCTTCTCGTCGAAGGTGTAAGTGCCGCTCCATGACTTTCCGTCTATCTTGGCATTGAAGGTGCCGTCCTCGTTGAACTTGAAATAAGTGTTCGAACTGCTGAATCCAGCTTTCTGATAATAGGTACTTAACTTTTCCTCCACCTTCTTGGCAGCGATTTCGCCACCCGCTTTCGCCAACAGGTTCTCTGAGGTAAAGGCGCAGCCAGGCGATTTATATTTCCATGTGTGGGCACAGAGGTCGGCTTTCTTGAATGTGGTTGAGCCAATCACGTTGTCGAGAATGCTTCCCACGATGCTTCCCACCTTGCTTGTTGTGGAGCCTGTGGTGTTGCTGCTGTTTCCGCCAGCATAGCCCAGGAGTTCTGCTAATACTCCTACGGCAGAAGCCTTGGTATTGACAGTGTCGGCAGAATGTGTCTTGGAAGAGTCTGTTGTGGCTGTGGTAGCTGTTGTTGCAGTCGCAGTCGAAGATTTGGAGGAAGTCTTCTTGGCAGTGGTGGTAGACTTCTTCTTAGTAGTTGTCTTCTTTTTCTTGGTTGATTTCTTGGCAGGAAGGCTGCTCATTTCGGATGTTGTGGCGCTCTCGGCGCATGTCTCGTTGGCAAGGCTGCCTGTGGTGCATGCCAGCACAAGGGCAACCATCATGAATACTTTCTTCATTTTTGTTGATACTTTTTTGATGTTTTCAAGTTGAAGAACTCCTTTTTTCTCTCTCTTTGGACCTCTGAATCACTTGTGTTGGGAAGCCCGGTGCGGAGTTTCTGCTTTTTCGGGTGCAAATATCGCAAAAAAAGCGCAGTTGGAGAAAGGGAAATGGATATTTTTTGTAGGTTTTTCCCTATTTCTCCTTGATTTATGTCAAAAAATGAGGTTTTTAGTGTTCTTTTCTCACTTTTTTCGTGGTGCTTGTAGTCAGAATATCTTACCTTTGCATCATTACAAATCGCAATAGGTTATGGATTATAGTTTAATTAAGGTCAATGCAGAGTTTGAGAATCTTGCACAGGACAAATGCCAGCAGATTCTTCATGACCGACGTGAAGCCCTCGCTAACAAGGTTAGAAGAAGAGCTTAAAAACCAAGAGAGATTGTTTTCTCAAAAAGACACAAAAAGAATTGACATTCCGGGAACGTCGTTTCCCGTGTAACGTAAAAGGTCCCGTTGACAGAACTTGGTTCTGCGACGGGACCTTTTATGGTTTTATTGTTTTCTCTGGGGATGAGAAGTTATAGAAGTTAAAGAAGTTATCACTCCCTTCGGTCGTTAGAAGTTAAAGCCAACAGCTTTTTGCAGAATATTTAGCTGTAAAGCATATGGCTTTAACTTCTCTAACTTCTCATTTCTGAAAAGTTCGTTGAGCTTTTATTTTCCAGCCTCTTCCTTGGTAGCCTTCATGATGACTTCCAGGTGGTTGCCTGGCTTGAGGACGATATTCTTGAGGAAGTCGCCTATAGCCTTGCCGTCGACGCTGCTTACTGTCTTCACGTAATCGGTGTGCAGGTCGATGCCGTTGATGACATAGTTGCGCAGGATGCCAGTCCAGTAGCCATTGGTCTTGGCGTCTACCGAAGCCTGCTTGGTCAGAATCTCCTTGATCTTCTGCAGATCGCTGGCGTTAGGCTGTTCTATGGTATTCTTCAGACCAGAGAAGAAGTAAGGCAGAGCCTCGTCGAGCTTCTCGGGGTTGAGCTGTGCACTGCCGGTCAGGCTGAGGGCTAACTGTCCGTCCCAGTCGAGCTCCATGCTTGCCTCGGCTCCTGCATGGTAGGCTGCACTCAATTTCTCGCGTATGTTGCGCAGATAGTCCATCTGGAGCAATCGTGCAGAGATGTCGGCGAGCACGCTTGTCTGCAGGGTGTAAGGAGTCTTGGCGTACCATATCTCAGTCACCTGCGACATTGGGGTTTCCATGCTCTTGGTGAAGATGTTCTTCACCTCGCCTGTAGCTACAGGGATGGCCTTGTTCTTCAGCTTGGCGCCCTTGCTTGGGATAGAGGCGATGTACTGCTCGATGAGTGGCAGGAGAGTGGCCTCGTCGTAGTTGCCCACGAAGAAGAAGGTGAAGTCCTTGGCATTGGTGAACATCTGCTTGCCCAGTTCGAGCACGCGGTCGTAGTTGACAGCATCGAGGTCCTCGGTCTTAGGGATGCGTGCCATCTTGTTGCCCATGTAGATGGTGCTCTGCAGCGAATCCTGGTAAACCATCTGTGGGTTCTTGCTCTGGTTGGCAAGTGCGGTCTTGATGGTGCTCAGGAGGTTGGCAGCCGATTTCTCGTCCTTGCTCAGCGCTGTCATCTTGAGGTAGATGAGCTGCATGAGGGTCTCGATGTCCTTAGGAGTAGAGTTGCCCGAGAGTCCATGCTTGAAAGGAGTAACGGTGTAAGCCACACTTGCCTGCTTGCCTGCGAGGGCTTTCTCGAGGTCGTTGCTTGAGAACTGGCCCAGGCCGCTGGCGTTGAGCAGCATGCCGCCCATGAAGGCGAAGGTGTAGTCGGCCTTGTCGAGAGCTGCGTAACCTACGTTGGCTGTGGCAGCAAACTGTATCTCGTTGTCCTTGTAGTCGGTCTTCTTCAGCACCACCTTGGCACCGTTGGAGAGGGTGAGGGTCTTGAATCCCAGCTTCTTGTCTTCAGCTGTGCTCTTGATCTTGCCCGCCTTAGGCTTTTGGGCGATGAGAGGCTCCTGCTTCACATTGTCCACATAGGCCTCGAGCTTCTCGCCGCGCACCTGCTTCACGATGTCGGCAAGCTCCTGCTCGGTGGGATAAACAGCACCGTCGGCCTCGCGCATCATGACGAGTGACACCAGGTTGGTGTCGGTTTCGCAAATCAACTGCTTGGCGTACTGGTTGACAGCCTCTACAGGGATGTGAGGCACCAGCATCTGATAGATCTGATATTCGTCCTCTACCGAAGGGATAGGCTCGTTGCTGGTGAAGTTGTCCACATATTGAGTGGTGAACTGTTCGTTCTTCATCTTGTCGCGATTGGTGTAAGCCTTCTCCATCTGGCTCATAAACTCATCCTTGGCACGCTGATACTCAGTGGCAGTGAAGCCGAAGTCGTGTGCACGCTTCAGTTCGCGCATCACGGCGGCATAAGCCTCCTTCATCTGTCCGTCCTTGGCAGCGCCGAAGGAAGTGAGCGCCTCCTTGGTGCTTGAGAGCAGATAGTCGCCAATGTTGGTTCCTGCCTGCAGATAAGGGCAGTCGGGCTCCTGCGATTTCTCGCTGAAGCGGGCATTCATCATGCTGGCAAAGATGTTGTCCATATAGCCTTTGAGCAGATAGTCGACACCGTTCTTCAGCGAGTCGGGTGTGGCTTCGTGCTTCATGAAGATCTGGAAGATGCCCATCTGCTGCTCCTTGTCCTTGTCTACCACGTAGATGCCCTGGTTGTTGTCGGGCACTTCCACGGGCACTACTTTGGCAGCGTTGGCTGGCACCTTGATGCCTCCGAAGAGTTTCTTGATCTGTGCCTCGATATGGTCTACGTCCACGTCGCCGACGATGATGATAGCCTGGTTGTCTGGGCGATACCACTTGCGGTAATAGGCGCGCAGGGTCTCTGGGTCGCAGCCGTCGACGACGCTCATCAGTCCGATAGGCATGCGGTAGCCATACTTACAGCCAGGGTAGAGCTTAGGAAGGGCACGCTCCAGTATGCGCTGCTGTCCCACCATGCGCATACGGTACTCGTTGTGCACCACGTCGCGCTCGTCGTTGATGGCTTCTTTGGTGAGAGAGATGCCGTTGCTCCAGTCTTTCAGGATGAGCATACATGAGTCTACTGCCGACACGCGTGTGGTGGGCACGTCGGTGAAGTAGTACACGGTTTTCTCAATAGAGGTGTAGGCATTGAGGTTGCGGCCATATTCCACACCGATGCTCTGCAGGTATTCCTGGAGGCTGTTGCCCTGGAAGTGCTCAGAGCCATTGAAGGCGAGGTGCTCCAAGAGGTGAGCCAGACCGCGCTGGTCGTCGTTTTCGTTGATAGAGCCTACTTTCTGTGCGATGTAGAAGCTGGCTACATGCTCAGGGAAACTGTTGTGTCGGATGTAATAAGTCAGACCATTGTCCAAATGGCCTATTCTCACATCTTTGTCTACCGGGATAGGTGGCATCATCTGAGCCATGGCCTGTCCGGCAGTAAGCAGCACGATGGCTGCAGCAAAAAACTTCTTAAGTTTCATAATAGCTGATGTTGGTTTATATATATAATAATGTGTATTTATTCTTCTTTCATAAACTTGATGCTGCAAAAGTAGCACATTTCTAACGACAAAGCAAGCATTTGGGAAGTTTTTTCCCAAAATGCCTGCATTCTTAACATTAAACTAACATTCCACTAACATAACCTAACATTAGGTTCTGTTTTTCAGCCCTTCGCTTTCAGAAAACTGTTCATCCAGCTGCCACGATAGAGGCGGATGAGGAACAGGATGCCGCGGAAAGTCAGTTCGGTGGCCATGGCTATCCATACACCTTCCAGGCCGAAGCGCTGCGAGAGGGCATAGGCCAGGGTGAGGCGCACCAACCACATCGTTCCTAAGTTGATGGCGGCAGGCTTGAAGGTGTCGCCTGCTCCCACGCAGACACAATAGGTCACGATGCTTGCAGCAAAGAACGGTTCGGCAAAAGCCTCTATGCGGAGACAGCGGGTGCCTAAGTCGCAGATGGCGTCGACGGGAGAGAGCACTGCCATCATGCCCGGTGCAAAGAGATACATGACAACACCCATCACTGCCATCACGCCCATGCCCAGCCCCACCGTCATATAGGCAAATTTACGGCACAAGTCGATGCGCCCTGCACCATGGGTCTGACCGACGAGTGTGGTGGCGGCATCGCCTATTCCGTAGCCAGGCATATAGCACAGGCTCTCGGCGGTGATGGCAAAGGAGTGGGCTGCAATGGCAATGTTGCCCAGTGGCGCCACTATCATGGTGCTGACGATCTGTGCACCGCTCATCAGGATGTTCTGTATGGCCAAGGGAATGCTTATCTTGAAGGCATTGCGCACGTATTCGCGTACCCAGCTGAAGCGAATCTTGTCCTGACGCAGGTTGAGAATCTTGTTGTGACAGGCTGCCTGCCAAAGGTTGGGCAGCGAGATGCAGACATAAGCCAGGGCGGTTCCGAAGGCTGCGCCCACCACGCCCATGTGCAGCACATAGATGAAGATGTAATTGAACACGACGTCGCACAGGCAGATCAGAATAGCCATGACGCTGGGCGTGTGCATGTTGCCTGCGGCCTTGAGCATCATGCCCGACATGTGGTACAGGTAGACAAAGGGCAGCACGAGGCTGTAGACCAGGAAATAGGCCGATGACTTGTCGGCAATGTCATCGCCTCCGCCCAACCAGTGGGGCAGGGGAGAATGAATGCCCACGCCGATGAGGGCTATCAGGATGCTGAAGATGATGCCGCAGAGCAGCGAGTGGCGAAACACCTGACGGGCTTTGCCGAAGTCGTTGGCTCCGATGAAGTGGGCTACCTGAACCGAGAAACCTGTGGCAAAGGCACTCAGCAGGCTGCCGATAAGCCAGGTGGTGGACTCGATGAGTCCGATGCTCGCTGAAGCCTCTGCGCCCAAATGTCCCACCATAGAGGCATCGATAAAGAACATCATGACGGTGGAAATCTGTGCCAGCATGGAGGGAATACTCAAGCCTACGATGAGGCTTAGTTTCTCACCGCGGTGCATGGAGCGTCCTGCCCGTATCGATTCCATCAGATATTCTGTCTTTTTGCTATATAACATAATGTTTGTACTGCCAATTATTGTTTTCTGTTGAACTGTCCGGTAGTATGTCGGAACAGTCAAAGCGAGAAAATGGCGATCCCTCCTAAAAGGAATCGCCATTTTTATGATTTGAATGTTAAATTTCTATTTATCCCAAAATACAAGATCTTATCACCTTTTAACAAAACCTCTATCTATTGGGTTGAATTCAGCGGATAAGAAAAAGAGAATCTTGAAAACTCTTTTCTATATCCTGACTTCATTCACTTCTCGTCGTCCTTGAATAACAATCTCTTATTTACCTTTAGTTTCTAATACCCGTTGTCCTTGAATAACAATCTCTTGTTTACCTAAAACTAATAACCTATCACAATCTATTACCTAACTAAAAACCTAAAACTTATAATTCTGGTGCAAAGGTACTACTATTCTCTTAATCTGCAATACTTTTGCCCATATTTTTGCATGAAAATAACATTTTTTTTGCTTATAAGCCTAAAATGTGTGCGAACACATACACTTGTTTATTCTTTGAAACATATTTTTAGAATTTGAATTTTGGAGCATCAGGAGTTAAGGAGTTTCTTCAAGAGTTTAGGAGTTGATGGGGAAAATAAAAAAGTCCTGTGCCGAAGAAGCACAGGACTTTGTGTATGGGGGAATTGATTTATTTCTTAATCCATTTTCCATCGGTGTACCAACCCTTGAGCACAATCTCGAATTTGAGCATTGAGTAAGCAGGAATGGTGGAACCGCTGCTCTGGCTGGAGCCATAGCCGAGGGTGTAAGGCATGTAAACCATCCAGTGGTCACCGATATGAGTCATTTTCATCAGGGCTGTGGCAAATCCGTCGACAACGCCCTTCACAATGAAATTGCTGGTTTGAGCCTTGTTGACATCATAGTCGCCAGTGAAGTTGTGGTCGAAGACATAGTCGTTCTTCAGCATGCCCTTGTAGCTGACCATCACCGAGTCGGTGTAGAGTGGGCGCACGGCAGAACCTTCGCCCTGCTGCATCACCTGCACCACGATGTTGTCTTCCTTCTCATTAAAGGTAGGAGTGACAGGCTTGTTGTTGAGATCTGTATTTCCCGTCTGGTTCTCCATACTCCAATTGCGGTAGACGTGCCATCCGTTGGCTTCTCCCTCCTGCTTGGCTTTGACGAGAACCTCGGCAAAAGCCGTCTCGTTCTTTGCCTGCCAGTCGTCGTACTCGGAGTCGGTGTTTTCGTCAGTCTCGCTGCATGATGCCAGCACAAGAGCCGACATCATGAGCAGAAACAGATATTTCAAATTCTTCAAATTCATCTATGTGTATTTGATTTTTTTATCGTTTAGAAGTCCTTGATCTCCTTGCCAAGCTTCTTCAGTACGCTCGTGATGCTCACACGGTCCTCGATGATGCCGCGAAGCTCGCTGATGGCAACACGCTCCTGCTTCATCGTGTCACGATAACGCAGAGTAACCTTGTGGTCGTTAGGAGTATCGTGGTCTACGGTGATACAGAATGGAGTACCGATGGCATCCTGACGACGGTAGCGCTTGCCGATAGAGTCCTTAGGATCGCCATAGTGAGTGTTGAAGTGGAACTTCAGCTCGTCAACGATCTCGTGAGCCAACTCGGGCAGACCGTCCTTCTTGTCGAGTGGGAATACGGCACACTTCACTGGAGCCAATGCCTCAGGCAACTTCAGAACCACGCGGCTCTCGCCGTTCTCGAGCTTCTCCTCGCAGTAAGAGTGGCACATCACGCTGAGGAACATACGGTCTACACCGATAGAGGTCTCTACATCGTAAGGCACGTAGCTCTCGTTCTTCTCAGGATCGAAGTACTTGATAGAGCGGCCGCTGAACTTCTCGTGCTGAGAAAGGTCGAAGTTGGTACGGCTGTGAATACCCTCTACCTCCTTGAAGCCAAATGGCATCTTGAACTCGATGTCGGTAGCTGCGTTGGCATAGTGAGCCAGCTTCTCGTGGTCGTGGTAGCGATAGTTCTCGTTGCCCATGCCGAGCGCCTCGTGCCATGCCAGGCGAACCTTCTTCCAGTACTCAAACCACTTCATCTCGGTGCCAGGCTGGCAGAAGAACTGCATCTCCATCTGCTCGAACTCGCGCATACGGAATACAAACTGGCGAGCCACAACCTCATTGCGGAATGCCTTACCTATCTGGCAGATACCGAAAGGAAGCTTCATGCGGCCTGTCTTCTGAACGCTCAGGTAGTCGACAAAGATACCCTGGGCTGTCTCAGGACGCAGATAAACCTTGCTGGTAGCATCGCTCGCTGCACCCATCTGGGTAGAGAACATCAGGTTGAACTGACGAACGTCGGTCCAGTTCTTGGTGCCGCTGATAGGACATACGATGCCCTCGTCCTCGATGATCTGCTTCAGCATCTCGAGGTTAGGACCCTGCATGGCCTCGGTGTAACGGGCATGAAGGTCGTCGAACTTCTTCTGATTCTCCAAGACGCGAGGATTGGTGGCGCGGAACTGAGCCTCGTCGAAGCTGTCGCCAAAGCGCTTCTGGGCCTTGGCGATCTCCTTGGCGATCTTCTCCTCGTATTTGGCCATGTGGTCCTCGATGAGCACATCGGCGCGATAGCGCTTCTTAGAGTCACGGTTGTCGATCAATGGATCATTGAACGCATCCACGTGGCCTGAAGCCTTCCAAACAGTAGGGTGCATAAAGATGGCTGCGTCGAGACCCACAATGTTCTCGTGCAGCAATACCATGCTCTGCCACCAGTATTGCTTGATATTGTTTTTCAGCTCGACACCGTTCTGACCATAGTCGTAAACGGCTGCCAAACCATCATAAATTTCGCTACTTGGAAACACGAAGCCATACTCTTTGCAATGGCTTACAATCTTCTTAAAAACATCTTCTTGTGCCATGATGAAATCTTATATTTTTCAAATTTTCGGCAAAGATACGCCTTTTTCTCGAATTTTCTTTGTATTTTTGCCTAAAATATATAAAATAAGTATTAAAAGCTATCTATGAGCGACGAAATTAAAGACAAAGACGAACTTCAGAAGGGTGGTGAGCCACAAGATTTGGATGCGACTGAACAGCATTCCGACTACAAGCCTGTCAACAGGTTTGATGCTTCGGCGGTGCGCCATCTTAGCGGAATGTACCAGAACTGGTTCCTCGACTATGCCTCCTATGTGATTCTCGAGCGTGCCGTGCCTCATATCGAGGACGGACTGAAGCCCGTGCAGCGGCGCATACTGCACTCGATGAAGAGAATGGACGACGGAAGATACAACAAGGTGGCGAATATCGTGGGACACACCATGCAGTTTCACCCGCATGGCGACGCCTCTATCGGCGACGCTCTCGTACAGATGGGACAGAAAGACCTGCTCATCGACACACAGGGAAACTGGGGAAACATCCTCACCGGCGACCGTGCGGCGGCTTCACGATACATAGAGGCGCGTCTGTCCAAGTTCGCGCTCGACGTGGTGTTTAATCCCAAGACCACCGACTGGCAGCTCTCCTATGACGGCCGCAACAAGGAGCCTATTACGCTCCCTGCCAAGTTCCCCTTGCTACTGGCACAGGGCGCAGAGGGCATTGCCGTAGGTCTGAGCAGCAAGGTGCTGCCACACAACTTCAATGAGCTTTGCGATGCTGCCGTACACTATCTCAAGGGCGAGCCTTTCACCATCTATCCCGACTTCCCTACGGGTGGAGCCATCGATGTGGGCAAGTATAACGACGGACAGCGTGGTGGCGTGCTGAAGGTGCGTGCCAAGATAGACAAACTCGACAACAAGACGCTTGTCATCACCGAGATTCCTTTCAGCAAGACTACCGGAAGCCTCATCGACTCCATCACCAAGGCGGTGGAGAAGGGAAAGATAAAGGCCAGAAAGATAGAGGACGTCACCTCTGCCAACGTGGAGATCCTCGTACATCTGGCTCCCGGAACCTCTTCCGACAAGACCATGGACGCACTCTACGCCTTCAGCGACTGCGAGATCAATATCTCGCCCAACTGCTGTGTCATCGAGGACAATAAGCCTTGCTTCCTCACCGTGAGCGATGTGCTGCGCCACAGCGTAGACCGCACCATGGGACTGCTGCGCAAGGAGCTGATGCTGCGCAAGGGTGAGCTGGAGGAACAGCTCTTCTTCTCCTCTCTTGAGCGTATCTTCATCGAGGAGCGCATCTACAAGGAGCGCAAGTTCGAGCAGAGCAAGAGTCAGGACGAGGTGGTGGCTTTTATTGCCTCGAAGCTGGAGCCTTTCAAGGACAAGCTCTTCACTGCCGTTGTCGACGGAAAAGGCAAGGTGGAATATGCCTTCCACAGAGAGATAACGCGTGAGGACATCCTGAAACTCCTCGAAATAAAAATGCAGCGCATCCTAAAATATAATAAGGACAAGGCCGACGACCTCTTGCTGAAAATCAAAGCCGAGCTGGCGGAGATAGAGAACGACCTCGCCCACATGACTGATGTCACCATCAACTGGTTTGAATATCTCAAGACCAAGTATGGCAAGGCGCATCCACGACGCACCGAGATAAGAAACTTCGACACCATCGAGGTGACCAAGGTGGTGGAGGCCAATCAGAAACTCTACATCAACCGACAGGAAGGATTCGTGGGTACAGGACTGAAGAAGGACGAGCTGGTGTGCAACTGCTCTGACCTCGACGATATCATCATCTTCTATAAGGACGGTAAGTTCAAGGTGACCAAGGTGGCAGACAAGATCTTCGTAGGAAAGAACATCCTCCATGTGCAGGTGTTCAAGAAGAATGACAAGCGAACCATCTACAACTGCGTGTATCGCGACGGCAAGCAGGGTGACTACTTCATCAAGCGATTCAACGTGACGTCGATGACACGCGACAAGATGTACGACATCACGCAGGGAACGCCCGGAAGCCGGGTCATCTACTTCACGGCCAACCCTAACGGCGAGGCTGAAATCATCAAGATAACACTGGATCCAGACCTCTCGAAGAAGAGACAGAGCATCTTTATCGAGAAAGACTTCTCGGATATTATCATCAAGGGACGTGCCGCCAAGGGCAATCTGCTCACCAGGCGAACCATCCGACGCATTGGTCTGAAGAGTCATGGTCACAGCACCTTGGGAGGAAGAAAGGTGTGGTTCGACCCAGATGTCAACCGTATCAATTACGACGAGAACGGTCGTTTCCTCGGCGAGTTTAATGACGATGAATATATCTTGGTGGTTCTCGACAATGGCGAGTTCTATATCACCAACTTCGACCCCAACAACCACTACGAGGACAATATCCTGCGACTGGAAAAATGGGACGAGCATAAGATATGGACTGCCGTTCTCTATGATGCCGACAACGAAGGCTATCCTTACATCAAGCGATTCACCATGGATGCTACCAAGCGCCATCAGAACTTCCTTGGCGAGAATGTCAACAGCAAGTTGATTCTCCTTACCGATACTGTCTATCCTCGTATCAAGGTGACTTACGGAGGTGTGGATGCTGTGCGTCCTACCGAGGAAATCGACGCCGAGCAGTTTATCGCACAGAAGAGTTTCAAGGCTAAGGGAAAACGACTCTCTACCTGGAACATCGGTTCTATTGAGGAAATAGAGCCGACCCGTTTCCCGGAGCCTGCAGATACAGCCGATGCTGCCGACGCAGCCGAGGGCGATGAGACGACTGCCGAGGGCGAAGCTGCCGACGGCAAAGTGTCGTCCAGGACAAAGGCGAAATCATCCGACGAGAACCTCGACCCTGATGCTGGAAAGAGCCAGCAGCAGATTATCGATGAGCTGACAGGACAGACAAGCCTCTTCGACGATAAGAACTTTACAGCGGAAGACGAGAAAGACCGCGACTGGCTGAAGGATCAATAGGGGAGTTAAAGGAGTTACTCCTTAACTCCTGAAGAAACTCCTTAACTCCTGACAAAGAACTTCCTTCCCCATAAAGAAAGCCGCCCCAGAAGCTTAAAGCTATCTGTGGCGGCTTAAAAGAAAAGATTTACCCTGTATTATTACTCAATAGTAATCAAAACTCTGCGGCATTCCTCCTTTGGACAGCCGTTGCTGTCGCCAATGGCCTTCTCCAACTTGATGTCGAAGTCCTTGATGCCTTGTTTCTTCAGGAAGTTGACAACATTGTTCAGACGACCCTCGCTGAGTTTGTAGTTCTTTGAGGAAACTCCGTCCGACGAAGCCTCACCGATGATGGTAAGCTTGTAGTCGCCCTGTTCCTTCAGGGTGTTGATAAACTTCTTCAAGCGAAGTCTTTCCTGAGTCGTGATGTTGGTCTTGTCTACGGTGAAGAATACCTCGTAAGACTTCACCTTCTTCGACTTCTCGCAGTCGTCGAGCAATGACTGCAGCTCGGCATTGTCCTTGCGGCAAGCCTTCAGACTCTCAGACAGTCCGTCGTATGCACGCTGCTTTTCTGCCAATTGCTTTTCGTAGGCTTCCTTCATTTCGGCTTGGTCTCTCAGAGCCTTGTAGTAGCGGGCCTTGTTGCTTGGCATCACCTTGCTGACGAAGTTGAAGCGAAGAACCACTCCTGCACTGTACATTCCCTTAGGAGTCAAGTCCTTGTTGAGAGGCAGATAGCTATATCTGCCGAATACGCCTGCTGTCCAGCGAGAGGAAAGGTCGTATTCCAGCGACAGGGTTGCCGGAATATACATCGCGTCAACATGCTCGTTGAAGGCCTGGCTCTTCATGTAGTTGTGAGTGTAGACATTGTAGTATCCCTCACCCTTGGCAACAGCCATCTCTCTGAAAGAGTAGGTGGTGGAGTTGCGGCTCCATCCACGCAGATAACCTACACCGACTCCCAACCAGAGGTTGAGCTGCTGAGCCTTGCGGTTGTGCCAGAACTCCATGATGTTGAAGTCTACATTCAGGTCGGCCATGGCGTACTGCATGGTATAGCGGTTCTGGAATCTGTCCATCTTGGTCTCCAAGGTCGTAGGATAGGTTTTTCCTGTAGAAGGATCTTTTATCTCATAATCCTTGTTCGTCGTGGTAGAGAGCATGCCCTTGTCTGTCGACCTGAGCATGTCGTACTCTAAGTTCAAACCCAGTCTTACCCAGGGCTTGATATTGTATTTCACTCCGACACCTCCGAAGGGCATGATGTGCTTTCTTTTAGCTATCTCGTCCATACCCCTCATGCCATGATACAGAGTTCCTCCTCCCTGGATGTAAACCGACCAAGTGTGAGTACGCACCGTATCATTGTAGGTTTGTGCTTGGAGTGTGGCAGCCGTCGCTAAGACGGCGACTGCCATGGTTAAACGTTTTATTCTCATAATTGTAACTGCTTTGAATTTGTAATGCGGTAGCATATCGGCATGAACTGTTCATGCTCTTTCTGCAGATTCTTACTTATTCGGGATACTCGAAACTTGGAGTTCCTGTTGCATCAGCATCATTTTGCAAGTAAAAGTTGCACTTCAAAACCGACATGATGACTCCATCTTTATAGGTAGTCAAGTTAAGCAATGTGTTGCTGACTCCTCCATAGGAGAGGCTATTCTTTCCTTTGGCATCCACGTAGAGGATGTGTAAGATGTTCTTAACGGCTGAAGTAATATTATAATTCATCTGCTCTGGCACTTTGGCTATTCTGATAACCTTCTTGCCGTTAGCGAGTTGCATGGGCTGGAGTGTACCTGCCACAACTTCTGTTGTTGAAACAACTTGCTCGGTATTTACCTTTATTAAGTTGTTGTTCTGTACCGTGCCTGTATAAGCAGAATAGTAGGCGTTGCACAGGATAGTAGGCTTCTGTACCTCAAGCATGTCTGAGATGATTTTCTTCAGTTCTGGATTTGCGCTGACTGCTACCCACATAGAAGGCTCCATGTATACAGAGGTCTTGTCGGCTGGATCCTGATAGATGCCGTTGTCGGCAGCCATCTTTTCCAGTTGCTTCAGCATGGCCTGTGAGTTGGCGTCCTGCTTGTCCTTCAGCTCATTAATGGCTGTGGTAAGGGCTGTCTTCAGTTTGTTGTTAGATTTTACAACCTTGGAAGCTCCTTTAGCGATAGCTGTGTTGAGAGCGGCGGTCTGTGCTGTGATGGCATCAACCACTCCTGCGATGACAAGATTCATGTCGGTAGTCTGCTGGGTGATGGCACCCTTCATGCCGTTCTCCAAACCTGTGATAGAGCCCTTGATCTCTCCACCCTGTGTGGTGATGGCTGTTCCGATAACTGAGCCCTGAGAGTTGACTGCTGCCACGATGACGTCACCATTCTGTCCGATGGCTGTAACGATCTTGCCGCCTTGCTGCTCAATCATTTGCTTCAGAGCGACGAGCTGATCCTTCATGCCGTTCTCCATGTTGACGATGGCTGTTGTGTTGTCACTCAACTTAACGGTGAGTTGTCCAGTCATGTCATCGATGCTACCCTTTACTGCTGTGTAGCCCGCGGTGATGTTGGTGTTCACATTGTCGATGGCGGTCTTCAGGTTGCCGAGTTCTGTCTTGATCTCGCCAAGTGAAGTGTTGTTGCTTCCAAGTTTGTTCTCCACTGCTATGAGACGGAGGTCGAGCGTGGTGTTGATCTTGTCGTTGACAACCTCAATCTTTGCGAGTCCTGCACCAACGGTGGTGTTGATGGCATCTATCTTGCTACCCAAAGTAATAGTCTGGCTCTTCAATTCTGTTACGAGATCGAGGATACTGCTCTTGAGTTGACTTGCGATGAGATTACCGCTGGTGTCGATGGTGAGGCGGAGCAGTTTGCTCTGTGCTTCGAACGTATCGCTCAAATTACCAATAGCAGTTACAATCTTTTTACCGTGGTTGTCAATCTTGGTATTCAGCTTGGTGAAACCATTAACAAGCGTGGTGTTGATCTGAGCAAGACCAGTCTTTGTTGTCTCCTCAAGGAACTTGATGGCACCCGTGTTCTTGTCTATTTCTACCTTGATGTCAGCGAGACCTGTCTGTACGGCTAAGGTGAGCGCATTGAAACGTGTATCCAGACTTGATGTCTGGTCGTTGATAGCGGTGATGATGGCATCAGCCTTAGCTATGATAGTAGCATTGAGGAGCTTGCCTGTGTCTTCAATCTGCAGACGCAGAATCTCTCCATTTTTGTTCATGGCGGTCACAATCTTATCGCCATTATCGTCTATAATAGTCTTGATAGCTGTGAAACCGTTCAGGAGAGTTTCGTCTATCTTGAGCAAGCTGGTGTTGATATTGCCCAAGCTGCCCTGAGTATTGTCATCGAGGAGCTTGATGGCACCTGTGTTGTTGTTGATCTCCACCTTGATGTCGGCCAATCCGCCCTTCACGGCAGCTGTCAAGGCTGCTATGCGCTCAGCCATGGTGTTGCCCTGGTTGTTGATTACGTCTACGAGTGCATTGCCAGAAGCCAATATCTGGGCTGAGATAAGCTTGCCTGTGGTGTCAATCTGCAGGCGCAGAATCTCGCCGTTCTGGTTCATGGCGTATACAATGGCCTCGCCCTGGGCAGTAATCTGTCCGGTGAGTGTGGTCATCTGCAGGCTCAATGCCTCGAAACCATTAAACAGAGATGTGTTGATGTCTTTCAGACCGTTCTTGGTGTTCTCGCTCAATATGGTGATGGCACCAGTATTGGCCTCTACTGCCACCTTGATGTCTGCCATGCCGTCTCTCAACAATGTGTTGAGGGCATCAAAGCGCTCTTTCAGAGTCTTGTTCAAGTTATTGACTGCATCTACCAGTGCCGAGTAGTCATTGATAAATGTGTTTCCACCATAATCGACAGTAGGTTCAGTTACGTCCGTACATGCCGACAAGCTCAAGGCTGCTATGAGCAACATAGGATAAAACTTCTTTTTCATAATTAATTTAGGTTTTAAGCTCCACTTTTCCTTATACTCCTTTTAAATATATTTACTCTCATATATCTTATTACAATATAAATATAAAAAAGGGAAGCAGTTAATAAAATAGGTTATTACTTTCGACTGCAAAAATAAGTAAAAACTAATAAACGGGAGTGAACCTCAGTTTTTTGTTGTGAACCTCAGTCTTTTAACGTGAACGTGCGGTGGATTCAGTATTTTTTAACTAAATCCACCGCACGTTCACGTCGATTTTGCTCCTTTCAAGCAGTTTTTGTAACTATGTTGTGCTTTTTATATCAATTTTTCCTCCATGCGGTTAAGGAAACTATTCGGCACAAATGCTTAGAGTGGGCAACTTAAATCGTTCAACCACAGAAATCTTATTCTTTTACTGCATAAATGTTTTGTTTTAGCTATAAAAATCTACGTTCCGTAATACGGAACGTACATTCCGTAGTTTGGAACGTATATTCCGTAGTTCGGAACATACATTCCGTATTACGGAACGTAGATTTTTCTACAAGAGTCAGAACAAATTCATAACGAATAGAAAATAATTACAGAACTTCCGTAAATAAGAAAGTTCTGTAAAGCGAAAGTTGAGTAAAAAGCTAAAAAGTTCAACTCACATACTTCTCTATCAGGTCGTAGTCGAAGTCTTTGAGTCGCTTTCTGGCATTGGTGAGTCCCCATCTGTTCTTGAAACCGCACAGCTCGGCAGCGGCTTCCTGTCCTATGTTGGCAGAAGAGTCGGATGCCATCAGCCTTTCGTAATGACGGATGCGGAAAGCGTTGACCAGTC
>ERZ1026776.909-NODE-909-length-18463-cov-5.843655_pt1 | contig 18463 bp, 17 predicted proteins | sample MGYA00380125_ERZ1026776 | MGnify/ENA primary metagenome ERZ1026776 (study PRJEB33269, sample SAMEA4719761) | human gut metagenome | biome: human-associated habitat; feature: organic feature; material: feces | place: Cameroon | collected 2013-10 ...
CAAACACGGAATTTCTTTCGACGTATCGTAGGGCAAGGGAGATTCCCCTTACAGGGGAAATGTCACGAAGTGACAAAAGGGTTTGCCGAATCGCAGATTTGCTCTTGCCGAAATAAAATCAAAAATACATTTATAGAAAAGTGGCTTGAACATTACGTTCAAGCCACTTTTGGCACTTTCCGTCTTTTTTATGCTAATTCAATTGATTTGCCGTTGTCCTTGATTAAAGTAAACTTAGGGTGCTCCAAGCCGTTTGTATTCGGCGTATGGTATGAGAGATAAAGTTTGTCTTCTGCTTTAAATATCATTCCGTGGCCGCCGTCATTATCAATCAAAAGCGGCAGGTGCTCAAACACCCCGTTTAATTCGTTATCGCTTGAGCGTGCAACGCATTGGCAGTATTTGTGATTAACAAATGTTGACCATATAAGAAGAAGCTTGCCCTCTTTTGTGCGATACATAAAAGGACCGTCGGTTATGTAATGTTCACCCTTAGGCTTTTTATCTGCCCAATAGGGTGAAGAAGCGGCAAAAAGCCTTGTCGGCAAACTGATTGCGGCATTAAGCTCCCTGTTGAGTTTGATAAAGCAAATCTCGCCGTCGATTATTTGCGTATGCTCGTGGCAAAAAACAAGATAAGGCTCGCCTGATTTTGAAACATAAAGCGTGGCGTCAAGACATTCCCATTCTTCGGGAGTGAGCGCTCCGTCGCTGTACGGTTTAAACATACCAAGCGGATTTTCAGCTTTTAAAATGTATGAGCCTCTCAGCCCGTTTTCCTGCGTAAAGGTTGCAAGCATATAGTATTCACCCTTGTATTTATGCACTTCGGGCGCCCAATTAACCTCACGGTTTAAGCCGTATTCGGCGCTGTTGAAGCACTCCTTAGGCTCGCTCCAATTGACAAGGTCGGTTGATGTATAAACGTCAAAACCGCCGGTATGGCAACCGAAATCCTTTGCCCTTGTGCCGTATAAATAATATATTCCGCCGTCGTTTAAAACAAAAGGATCTCTGATATTAATATCTTCTAATTTCATATTTCACCTTTAAAAATTTGTTTCTATTATTTTAGTTGTAAGCTCTTTTGTCGGAAAATCCATATAAATCGTGCCGTAATAGTAATCCTTGTTTAATTTGTATGATAAAAATTTAGGATTGATGTATTTGGAATTGTTATACGGCCCTTTAAGTCCGCCTGCGGTTGAAAGGTAATTGATTATGTATTTTCCGTCCCATTTATTCATACTGTTAAGAAACGGCTTTATGCACTCGTTCCATCTCGGCTCAGGCTTGTACTTAAATCTGTCCTGAATAATGAATTTTATTTCATTTTCGCCTGAAGTATTAAGAACTAAAGGCTTGGGTACGGCTGTCGTTTGCTCCACCCAATTTGAAAAGTCAATTCCTGTTTTTTCTATATCATAGCCCTTCGTTGTATCCATTTTACAGCGGCGGATAAATATAATTTTACCTCTTGCCTCGTCAAGATAAGGACTTCTGTTATCCGTATACCATTTTTCGGGATTTTTATTGATATAATTATTGAGCATCAAATCAAAGCAACGTTCCATTTCCTTTGCGCTGTCATTTTTAAACTGAAAAACTATTGCTTCGCTTGGATTTTCGTCAAGAAATCGGTAGCAATGCGCCAAAACGTCCGCCATGTCCATTTGCTTTGAAAAGTGATTTTTTGTATTAAATGCTTTTGCGACACCATGCACCATTTTAAGCCTGTCGCCCCTTGATTCAACCCTGATATCAAGCGCACGAACACCTAAGCAAAGCTGCTCGTATATATTCATATTTTGGCATTTTGAAATGTGAGAAAATTGAACAAATTGAGTAACGCAATCGTGCGTACCCGGTATATTCAGCCTCAAAACTTCGTTTTTGCCGTCAATTTTACTCATCCAACTTTTTAACTTCATAATTATCACCAAAAACACTATAACATTTTTAGTAAATAATATCAATTGAAAATATTTACAATTTATTTTATAATTAGAATAGTATATTCATAAATGAGGTGCAAATATGGTATTACTTAATAAAACAGGCAAAATCACATTAGCTGATAATAAAACAAATATAGTTTTGCCTTTTGAAATAAAAGATGATTTTAAATCTTTAAAAATAAATTTTGAATATTCACCGAAAACCTTAGAAAATAAAGCAAAGGCAATTGAAATTGCCGAGGATTGCTTAAAAAAATATGATGAGGTTCAGGAGGGAAATATAGAAAATTATTTGCCGATTAAAAATCTTGTTACTGTTTCTCTCGATTCAAGCAGGGAATATCTCGGTGCGGCGCACAGGCAGAGCAATAAGCAGGAACATATTATTTCTCCCACTTTTTCGTCTAATGGATTTTTTAAAACGGATATTGCAAAAGGCGAGTGGAAAATAACGCTTAACGTTCATTCGGTTAGTTGCGATGTTGATTATAAAATTACTGTTGAAGGGGAGGAAAAATAATGAGCTATTTACCTTGCGAGCTTCATTGCCATACTGTTCATTCCGACGGTGATTTCACGGTTGCCGAGCTTCAAAAGGCGGCGGCAGACGACCATCTTGCAATTATGGCTTTGACCGACCATAACACTTTTTCAGGCTGGGACGAGCTTGACGATAATATAATCCCTGCAATCAGGGGCATTGAATGGACAACCTATTTTGGGCATATGCTTGTTTTGGGCGCTAATGATTTTGTTGATTGGCGTGATGCGCAGCCTGACAATATTGATGAAAAAATCAAGCAGGTTAAGGCTGTCGGCGGTATTGTCGGAATTGCTCACCCTTACCAGCTTGGCTCTCCGCTTTGCACGGGCGGTCGCTGGGAATTTAATGTAAGGGATTGGCGAAACGTTGATTATATCGAGGTTTGGCATCAAAATCTTTATTCTGCAAAAAGAGAAAACGAAAGAGCGCTTGAGTTGTGGACTTCACTTCTTGACAAGGGATATAAAATTGCCGCAACTTACGGCAGGGATTGGCACAGGGAGGAAACATCGGGCCACTACGGTTGCACCTATGTTGACGTTGATGATATAAGCGCAAAATCGGTTATGCGTGCAATAAGGCTTGGTAAAACGGTTATTTCCCACGGTGCGAAATTCATATTCAGAGTTCATCGCCACGGAATTACAAGCGGTATCGGCGATACTGTAAAAAAGGGCAATTATACTTTCAGTTTCTTTACCGATTTGCATTCAAGGGTAAAGGATGCCGGTATGGAAGATATAGTATATAAGGAAATAAAAATAATTACAAACGGCGGAAAGTGCGTGCTTGAAACAAGATACGATGAAAGGCACGTTCGTTTAAGGCTTGACAGCGGTTGCTGGTACCGTGCAGAGCTTTGGGGTACTGTTGACGGAGAAAAAAAGCCGCTTGCAATCACTTCGCCAATCTATTGCGAATGATTATTTAACGTAAATTTAACATAAACTGTATTATAATTTAATCGACTGCATATAATATTTACTTGTGTAATTTTGTGTAATACGAGGAAAAGGGTATGACTATTTATAATTTTTTAACTCTTGTAGGCGGGCTTGCCATGTTCCTTTTCGGTATGGACGTTATGGGCAAAAGCCTTGAAAAAATGGGCGGCAGCAAGCTTGGTACAATTCTTGAAAAAATGACCAATAGCAGGATTAAGGGCGTATTGCTCGGCCTTTTCGTTACGGCTGTTATTCAGTCGTCGGGTGCTGTTACGGTTATGGCAGTCGGCTTTGTAAACAGCGGAATTATGGCGCTCAGGCAGGTTATAGGCATCATTATGGGTGCAAATATCGGTACTACCGTTACTGCGTGGATTCTTTCGCTTGCAGGTATTGAAGGCTCAAATCTTTTTGTTAATCTTTTGAAACCGAGTTCGTTTGCTCCCGTTCTTGCATTTATCGGCATTATTCTTGTAATGTTTTGCAAGAGCGAGAAAAAGCATAATGTCGGCTATATTGTTTTGGGCTTCGGTCTTTTGATGATTGGTATGACCACTATGAGCGACTCTATGGAGGGGCTTAAGGACGTACCGCAGTTTACAAGCATTTTAACTAAATTTTCAAATCCGATTTTAGGTATTTTGGCAGGTGCTTTTCTTACTACGGCGCTTCAAAGTTCATCTGCCTCGGTCGGTATTTTGCAGGCGCTTTCAACAACGGGGTCGATTACCGTTTCTGCCGCATTTCCTATTATTTTGGGTCAAAATATCGGTTCTTGCACAACAGTTCTTATCTCGTCAATCGGCGCAAGCAAGAACGCTAAAAGAGCCGCTTATGCTCACCTTACTTTTAATGTAATCGGTGTGGTTATCGCAATGGCGCTTTTCTACGGCTCAAATGCGATTTTCGGTTTGCCGTTCTTTAACGATAATGTTTCCCCTGCGACTATTGCGGTTATTCATTCTCTTTTCAATATCTTTTCAACAATAATTCTCTTCCCGTTCGGCAAGCAGCTTGAAAAGCTTATGTATGTTCTTATAAGGGACGGCAAAGACGATAAGGAAGAACAGAAAGACGAAAACGGTCTTGTTGAGGAGCGTTTTCTTATCAATCCGGGATTTGCGCTTGATAAGGTTAAAGATAAGTGCGACGAAATGGCTGCTCTTGCGCAAATGAATATATCGCAAAGCATAGAGTTTATAAAAAGCTATAGCCGCAAAAAGGATGATGCAATCAAGGCAAATGAGAAAAAGCTTGATGATTATGAGGACCAGCTTGAAACGTATCTTGTTAAAATCAGCTCAATGGATTTGAACGTTTCAGACTCAATGAGGCTTAATAATTATTCTCATGCTATCGGTAATTTTGAGCGTATGGGCGACTACGGCTATAATATCCTTAAAATCAAGAGAAAAATGCATCAGGATAAAATTCATTTTTCAGAGGAAGCAAACAGAGAACTTGAAATTATGGGCAGGGCAGTTGCCGAGATTATTGAAAATTCAACAAAGGCATTTATTAATGATGACGTTGAGCTTGCAATGACGGTTGAGCCGCTTGAGCAGGTAATAGATAATCTTAAAGCAGAGCTTCGTGCACGCCATTCAAAGCGTATGGACCAGGGCGAGTGCACTTTTGAAAACGGAATTTTGTTTTTCGATATAGTTAATTCGTTTGAGCGTATAGCAGATCATTGTTCAAATCTTGCAGTATGTATTATTGAATTTTCACAGGGTCATTATCAAACCCACAGCTATCTTAAAGGTGTTAAAAATTCAAATAACAAAACATTTATGGAGCAATTTGAAACATATCTAAATAAATATGCGGTCAGGTAAGAGGTAGAGTATGAGCGATAAACAATCGGTTTATATTGTAGAGGATGACGCATCCATAAGAGAACTTGAAATATATGCTCTTAAAAATTCCGAATTTGAGGTAACGGGCTTTGAAAGCGGAAAAAGCTTGATGGCTCAGTTGGAAATTAAAGTGCCGGACATAATTTTGCTTGATATTATGCTTCCCGAAGAAGACGGGCTTGCCATTTTGGGTACAATCAGGCAAACGGGCGCTTATGCCGATATTCCCGTTATTATGGTTACGGCAAAAACAAGCGAGATTGACGCTGTAAAAGGGCTTGATTTAGGCGCTGACGACTATATTACAAAGCCGTTCGGCGTTATGGAGCTTGTGTCAAGAGTTAAAGCTGTGCTTCGCAGAAGTGCCAAGAAAGTTAAAACCGTTCTTGTATATAAAAACATCGAACTTGATGAGAATAAACATACTGTTTTGGTTGACGGAGCAGAGGTTGACCTTACATATAAAGAATATGAAATTCTTAAGCATTTAATTAGGAACAAGGGCATTGTTCTCACACGTGACAGGCTTATGGAAATCGTTTGGGGCTATAATTTTGAACAGGGCAACAGAACGGTTGATGTTCATATTCAGTCGCTTCGTAAAAAACTCGGCACTGCAGGCGAGCATATTAAAACAATAAGAAATGTCGGCTACAAGGTCGGTGAGTAATTAAGTGGCTAAAAAGACTTTATATAAAATATTTGCATTTGGCGTATCGGTAATCACAATTACGGCAGTGCTCATTTTATCTGTTTTTTATTCTTATAGTGATAATCAGTTAAAAGAGCAGCTCAGAGTTGTTGAAAGCGTGGTTGAAAATCAGCTTATGCAGGATGATGATACTGCTTTTATTTCAAATCATATTGACAAAAATGTAAGAATTACTCTTGTTGCAAAGGACGGAACGGTTATTGCAGACAGCCGTGAGAGTGCAAATAAGCTTGAAAATCACCTTAACAGGCAGGAAATACAGCAGGCAATCAAAAACGGCGAAGCAACAGTAACAAGACATTCAGACACTCAGGGGCAAAAGGTATATTATTTTGCAAAGCAGCTTGATAACGGCAATATTTTGCGTGTGTCGGCTGAAGCTACAAGCATCGGCAAGTTTTTTTCGGATTATATTATATATATCCTTTTATGTATAATTGTTGTAATCGTTGCGGCAGTTTTTGTGAGTATGGGTATCACCAAGAGTATTGTTAAGCCGATTACTCAGCTTGGGCAAAGTCTTGATAATATCGACAAATTTAAGTCGGATGAGGAACTCAAGCCGCTTGTAAATGCGCTTTTGCAGCAAAAGAAAAAGCAAAAAATGCTTGATAAGCAGAAAAAGCAGTTTACTGCCAATGTTTCCCACGAACTTAAAACACCGCTTACCTCTATTGCAGGCTATGCAGAACTTATAGAAACGGGAATGGCAAAGCCGGAGGATGTCAAACCCTTTGCCGGTGTTATTCGCAAGCAGGCGCTTAGGCTTGTAAGCTTAAGCGAGGATATTATTCAGCTTTCTCAGCTTGAGGAGAGCGACGACGAGGATATGTCCTTTGAGTCGGTCAATCTTTATGAAATTGCGCAAAGGTGTGTTGAGGCGCTTAATATTAATGCAATTAATAAGGGCGTTACGCTTAATCTTACAGGCGAGGAATGTTATATAAGGGGCAAGGCTCAGCTTGTTGAGGAACTTGTTTATAATCTTTGCGACAATGCAATCAGGTATAATAAGAAAAACGGAAATGTAACTGTTACGGTAAACCCGCTTGAAAAGGGTGCAAGCGTAAGTGTTAAAGATACGGGTATCGGTATTCCTAAAAAATATCAGGAAAGAATTTTTGAAAGATTTTTCCGAGTTGATAAGAGCCGAAGCAAGGCAACAGGCGGTACAGGTCTTGGGCTTGCGATAGTAAAGCATATCACTCAACTTCACGACGCTAAGCTCGAAATTAGCAGCGAAGAGGGTAAAGGAACAGAGATTATTGTTACTTTTAAAGACTAAATTAAAAAAACAGTTGAAATATTTTTCGTTTTAGTATATTATAAGAGAGTAACAATATATTCAAAGGGGAATTTTTGTATGAAAAGAAAATCCGGATTAAGTAAATTCAACGGTTTTTTGGCAATCGTTTTGGTAATTTGCCTTGCAGCAACTGCTTTTGTAATTAATAAATATCCTAAGATTGAAGCTGCCGATGCTAACGGCGGTGCCAATGCACAGGACGTTGCTGCTGTTGCCGAGTTCAAGGCAGGTACATACGGCGGCAAGGAGTTTAAAACTCAGGAAGACGTAGTTAATTATTATAAAGAGTGCTACGATTATACCAAGACGCTTACTGCTGAATATAAAACCGATTCAGGCGAAACACACAGCTACTATAAGATGCTTGGTACAGAAACTCTTAATGTTGAGAACCTTCTTGTTGAGGGCAAGTCAAATGACATTATCAACAAGCTTGTTCCGGGTATCGTAGGCGGCCTTTTCAAAGGCGGCACAAACGGTCTTTCACCGTCAGGTAACAGAGACCCTAAGGGCGATACTAAAAATGACGGAAAGATGGATTGCACAACATCGCATCTTACCGCTGATGATGTTCTTGCAGCTAATGTAAAGGATAACGGCGACGGCACTATCACAATGGTTATTCAGCCGAAAGAGGCTCTCCTTTCAACACCGGGCGAGGACTCACAGGGCAGATTCTTTAATTCACTCGGCGATATTTCATCTGTTGTTGAATCAATCGACGTTCTTTCATTCTCACAGGGTACGGTTAATGATAACTTTGTAGTTGATTATAAGGGCGGCACAGGTACTTTTGTTATTGATACAAAGACTAACGAAATTACCAAGGCTGATTACACAATGCTTGTTCATATCGATGTTAAGCACGCTAACGTGGCTGTTCTTAAGGATAAGAGTGCATCTCTTGATATTAAGTATCAATGTGAGTATCCTGCATCTGACGATTATCTTGCAGGTTCAAATATTGGCTTAACAAGAGTAAAATAAAACTGTAATAACTTTGATTTAAAGGACTTGTAAAAATACAAGTCCTTTATTTTTGTCTATTTTTATTTTAAGGGGTTTTCATATTGGGGTAAATGATATATAATATAATCAGCATTTTTATATTCTTTTTTTATATTTAGGGGGTAATAGTGTGAAAGTGCTTTATGTTATTCTTATCTTGCTTGCGGCATTTATTATGTTTACGCTGATAAGAGCGATTTTCTTTAAGGCAAAGCCTGTAAAGAGAGAAGTTTTTGAAGAAGAAAACGTTAATTCAAAACGTGTTGAGGAGCATTTATGCGATGCAATAAGGATTAAAACGATATCTCACGAAAACGAGGAGGAAACCGATTGGGCGGAATTTGACAGATTTCACGAATTTCTGAAAAAATCATTTCCTCTCATTTATGAAAATTTAAGCGTTGAAGATGTGTCAAAAGCAAGTTTGCTTTATTTTTGGCAGGGAAGTGACAGTTCCCTTGACCCTATTGCTTTTTTGGCTCATCAAGACGTTGTACCCGTCAGCGAGGGAACGGAAAAAGATTGGGTGCACCCTGCTTTTGACGGTGTAAACGACGGCGAATTTATCTGGGGCAGAGGTGCTCTTGATATGAAAAACCATCTTATATGCCTTTTGGAAAGTGTTGAAACACTGCTTGAAGAGGGATATCAGCCAAAAAGAAGCGTGTATTTGTGCTTGGGCCATAATGAGGAAATTGTGTCCGGCTCAAATAACGGCGCAAGAGAGCTTGCGAAAACTCTTGAAAGCCGAGGCGTTCACCTAGACAGTGTTGTTGACGAGGGCGGAGCAATGCTTCCGGCTAAGGTTAAGGGCATACTTGACGCTAATTTGACAGGTATCGGTGTTGCTGAAAAGGGATATGCCGATTTTAAAATTACGGTTAAGGCTAAGGGAGGTCATTCTTCCCAACCGCCTAAGCATACGGCTCTCGGTATTCTCTCAAAAAAGATTGAAGCGCTTGAAAATCATCAGTTTAAGGCAAGAATTTTGCCGTTTGTATATAATCTTTTTACACAGATAGGCAAAAGAACGTCATATATCGGCAGAGTTGTATTTTGCAATCTTTGGCTTTTAAAGCCTGTTTTGCTTGCGGTTATGAAAAAAATTCCGCCTGCCGCTTCATTTGTGCGCACAACAACGGCGGTTACAATGAGTTCTGCCTCACCGGCGGCAAATGTTCTTCCGCAAAAAGCAAGCGTTACGGTCAATTTCAGAATTATGCCCGGTGAAACAATAGAGGACGTAAGACGTCATATTGAAAAATATATGGGCGGTGAAAATGTTGAAATAGAATTTATCAAGGGCAAGGAGCCGAGTATTGTTTCGCCTACCGATACAAGAGCCTTTAAAACTCTTTCAATGCTTTCCGTTTCTCTTGACGAAAAAAATATCGTTGCACCTTATCTCGTTATGGGCGGTACAGACGCATATAACTATGAAAACGTTTGTGAAAACATTTACCGTTTTGCTCCGTTTACGGTTGATACAGAGCTTTTGCTTACCACACATTCAACAAACGAGCGTATTCCTGTTGAACAGCTTACTCAAGGCGTGGCATTTTTCAAGCGATATATAAGAATTATGACAAAGGAGTAATGATATGAATTTCAAAGAAGATTCTTTTATGGTGGCTATTGCTCTTTGCGTTGTTTTCTTTGTTGTGGCACAAGCACTTTTCTTTCTTGTGCGTGCAGTAAAAAGGGCTAAGGAACTTGGAATAGCAAATCAAACAATTAAGAATACAATCGTTTCGTCATCGCTTTTCACTATTGCGCCTGCCATAGGCATTGTGGCAACTGTTCTTACTTTGTCGGCAGGGCTTGGCTATGTTTTGCCGTGGATAAGACTGACGGTAATAGGTAACATTTCTTATGAGGTCACGGCAGCAACCAATGCGGTTGAGGCTTTCGGTCTTGCAGGCGGAATATCCCAACCGATTGAAAACAAAGAAGTTTTTGCAACGGTTGCGTGGGTTATGACTCTCGGTTCAATTATGCCGCTTATCCTTGTTCCGATTTTTCTCAAAAAAGTGCAAAGCAAGATGAACAAAGCAGTATCTAAAAACAGCGCTCTTTCAAGCGTGCTTAGTGCGGCGGCATTTATAGGCCTTATTTCTGCTTTTGTTGCAAGGGCAATCGCAGGTAAGGGTGACGCTCATATTATAGGTGACGGTGCAGGAATATTGTCAATTACAGCACTGATTTCGTCTGTAATTTTGATGCTTATTATGCAAAAGCTTGCAGGCTTTGAAAAGTTAAAATGGCTTGAAAGCTTTGCAATGCCGTTTGCAATGATTGGCGCTATGGGAATTGTAATGATTATGGCGCAAATTTTGCCTGCCGATGTTGCATTTTTGGAATGGAGGGGATAGTATGAACAGCAAATATATTAATAAAACTCATACATACGGCAAAATCTGGATGTTAGTTACCCTTTGCTTGTTTATTAGTGTTCCGGCGCTTATATGTGTTCATCTCGGTGTATCTCCTAAGATTAATATGATTGCAAAGGGACTTTCGACCGTTGCGCTTGTGTTTTATCCAACGGCAGTTCTTGAGGTGCTGACTTATTCTCCGCTTTTGGGTACGGGCGGCACATATCTCGGCTTTGTTACAGGCAATATAACCAATTTGAAATTACCGGTTGCTTTAAGTGCGATGGAAAGCGCCGAAGTTGAGCCTTCAAGCGAGGAGGGTGAGGTTATATCAACAATTTCGATAGCCGTATCTTCCATTGTAACTACTCTTATTATTGCCGTTTGCGTGCTTGCGTTTTTCCCTATTTTGCATAATATAACCGATCCGGATTCCGTTTTTGCTCCTGCATTTCAACAAGTTACTCCGGCACTTTTCGGCTCTCTTTGCGCCTCATATCTTGCAAAGCATTGGAAAATATCAATTCTTCCTATTGCCGTTTTGTCGTTTATTTTGATTTTTAACGGCACGCTTGGGACTGGAGTTTTAATTCCTATCGGCGTAGTTGTATCTGTTTTAGGCGCATTTGTAATGTTTAAAAAAGGAATAGTAAAATAAAAATAAGACGTTAGAGTTTTTAGCTTCTCTAACGTCTTTTTCTTTTATCTTGCCAAATATATTTGATATATAATTGCAAAAATTTCTCTTGTGGCAAACGGCATATATCCGTTCCAAGGGGTTTTACTCGGATATCTAAGCGGCTTAAAGCCGTTTTGCTTTGCAAACTCGCTTGCCCTGCATTCGTGAAAATCATTAGTAATAATTGTGATTTTCTTTGTTTTTATTCCGTTTTTTTCAATAATTTCTTTTGAATATTTAAAGTTTTCTCTTGTTGAGGTTGATTTATCTTCAATCAAAAGTCTATTTTTGTCTATTCCCATTTCGGTAAGGGAATTAAACATACACTTCGCTTCGCTGATGTTTTCGCCGTTTCCCTGCCCACCGCTTAAAACTGCAATTGCATTTGGGTTTTCATTAAGATATTTATAAGCGGCATTAATTCTGCCTTTTAAAAATATTCCGGGTTTATCACCGTTTACAACGCAGCCTAAAACTATCGCAACGTCGCTTTTTTCCTCGCTTTTAAAGCTTTGGGACAAGACATTATAAAATGTGGTGCCGCCGATAATTATGCATACGAAAAGAACAAAAGATATTATTTTCAGTGCGATTTTGCCGACTTTTTTCTTGTTTATATTTTTTATAAGCAAATTGATTTTATTGAAAAATATAATATAAATCAGTAGTATAAAATCAAAGCCCAAGCCTGCTATTATGCCTAAATTGTATTCGCCAACGGTGATAACAGGCCCTATATAAAGCAAAAATATTATTACAAAAAGAACAGATAACAGTATCCTGATGATTTTATTTTTCATAAAAATACCCCTTTCTTATGATATCGTATCATATTTGAAAGGGGTATTTGTGAACTTAAAGTAAAATTAGTAAGAAAGGGAGCTGTTACCGATAAATTCACGCTCAAATGCGTCGCTTGGTATCATTTTATCGTCAAGCGGCTCTACCTCATCAAGTGCATTAACCACGTCTTTAATATCGCTGAATTTTTGCGAAAGAGCGCTTAAATCATCATAAAGATAATTTCTATACACGCAAGGCTCATATTCAATAAATGTGTCTATGTTGAAATGCGACCTGTTTTTATACGGCATAATAAATTGATTTTCGCCTCGTTGAACTTTGGGGAAAAGGCGTATAGTTTCTTCATAGGTGCGCCCTCTGTAAAGCTTATCCCTAATCATTCTGCGGCAAAGCCTGATTTTGCACGGGTGCAGTTTATCGCCGTTTGAATCGACAACCCTTGTTCTTACGCTTACGTAAATTCTGTTTGTTACATCATCGTTTTCGCCCATAATAACAGGGTTGAGAGCGTGTATTCCCTCAATTATAACAAATCCGCCGTTTCTTGAAAGCTTTGTTTGGCTGAGCGTTCTTGTGTTTGTTAAAAAATCATAATTAGGCAAATAAATTTCGCCGCCGTTTAAAAGCGTATCAATATCTTTGTTTAGATATTCAGCGTCTACTCTGTCGGGCGCTTCAAGGTCAATTTTATTTAGCTTTTTAAGCGCACGTTCCTCGTCGGTAAAATTTTTAAAATATTTATCCATAGATATGTAGCAAACATCGGCACCGTTTTTTCTCAATGCCTTTGCAAGCTTAATTGCCGTTGTTGTTTTACTGCTTCCCGACGGGCCGGATATTAAAATTATAGGTCTTGTGTCTTGAAGCGGTAAAATTCTTTTTGCACATTCGTTTATTTGGTTTAATATTTTATTTTCGCTCGACAGTAAAAAATCATCTGTGTTTTTTAGTTTTTCGTTTATTTTGCTTGTGTATATTACCATAGTTTCACCGTCAGTCTTGTTTATATTTTTCGATTAAGGCTGTAATTTGGTCCGTCAGCTTGCCCAATTCCTTGTTAGGACATCCCCTCGATGCTTCAATAACAGACATAAGATTTTGACCTGCAAGGTAAAGCCTGTCATAAACCGTATTATTGCGCTCAATTTTATGCAGCTTTTTGTCATAAAGCTTGCGAGGCCCGATATCAACCTGCCTTACAACGTCGCCAAGCTCAAAACCGTCGCCGGAGAAAGGCGCAAGAGCCGATATTTCAAGCTCGTTTTCAATTGATTTTGCAAATTCGTCGCAAACGGTATCGTGACCGTGATTTACAAAAACAACCTTTGGCTTTTGCGGTATGCTTGCAAGCCAGGAAAGGAGCATATTTTTGTCTGCGTGGCCGCTTATGCCCTGCATTTTTTCAATATTTGCGTTGATTTGCACTTCCTCGCCAAAAAGATTAACCTTATTGGCACCCTCAATAATCTTTCTTCCGAGTGTTCCCTCAGCTTGATATCCTACGAATAAAACAGTACATTCCTCTCGCCATAAATTATGCTTTAAATGGTGCCTGATTCGTCCTGCTTCGCACATTCCGCTTGCAGATAGGATAATTTTCGGCGTAGGGTCGTCGTTTATCATTCTTGATTCGTCGCTTGTTACGGCAAGCTTAAGATTGTCAAATTTAATAGGATTAATGCCGTTGTTGATAAGTTCAAGCGTGTCGGCGTCAAAATATCTTCTTAAATTTTTATCGTCATAAATTTCCGTTGCCTCAACAGCCAGCGGACTGTCCACCCAAACAGGGAAGTTGGCATGATTTTTAATAAGCCCCTTTTCTTTGATTATTCTTATTAAATAAAGAAGCTCCTGTGTTCTGCCGACTGCAAATGAAGGAATAACAACGTTTCCGCCACGGTCAAGGGTGGATTGAATAATTCCTGTAAGCTGCAAAACATAATCGGGTCTGTCGCCGTGAAGTCTGTTGCCGTAGGTGGACTCGATAATAACGTAATCTGCCTTTTCTACGGGCGGTTTTTGAGGATTTTTTATAAGCGGTCGGTTGATATTTCCTATATCTCCGGAAAAAAGAATAGTTTTTGTAATTCCGTTTTCCGTCACTTTAATTTCTATTGACGCACTTCCCAAAAGATGACCTGCATCAATAAATTTAATTTCTATTCCGTCAAAAATTTGGTAACTCTCGTCATATTCGCACGGAGTAAAATATTTGAGCGCATTTTGAACGTCTTGCGTGGTATAAAGCGGTTCAATCGGCTCTTTACCGCTACGCTTGTTTTTTCTGTTCTTCCATTCTGCCTCAAATTCCTGAATGTGCGCCGAGTCCATAAGCATAATTCTGCAAAGCCTGTCAGTCGCACTTGTTGTATAAATCGGCGCAGAAAAGCCGTTAGCCGACACATAGGGAATATGACCTGAGTGGTCAATATGAGCATGGGTTAAAAGCATAGCGTCAATATCGTTCGGCGATACAGGAAGCTCAACATTTTCGTAAATGTTTTCGCCCTGCTCCATACCGCAGTCAATCATTATTTTTTTGCCGCAGGCATAAAGAATGGTGCAAGAACCTGTTACCTCGTGCGCTGCGCCTACAAAATACAGTTTCATAAATTTACCCCCTTTTTCTAAAGCTGTTTTAAAATTATATTGCTGTCATTTGGCTTAATATCGCTTATCTCAAATGAGTTTAAAGCAAGCGCCATTGCATTTTCAAGCTTTTTTTCATCATTTGAATAAAGCGTCATAACAGTATCGTTTTTATTTATATAATCACCTTTTTGACATTTAAAAAGTATTCCTGCCAGCGGGTCGATATTGTCCGTTTTTACATTCCTGCCTGCGCCTAAGATAACACAAACATTGCCGATTTTTTGAGCGTCGATTTTTGAAATATAGCCTTGCTTTTGAGCCTTAATTTCAGCTTTATATTTATCAAATCCGAATTTGTTTTCATCTTCAATATAGTCCACGTCGCCGCCCTGAGATTTAACCATTTGCTTCAGCTTGTCAAGCGCCTTGCCTGAATTAATCATTTCTTTTGCTTTGATTTCAGCCTCTTTTAAATCAATTTCTTTGGTAAGACTGATTATATTTGCGGCAAGTGCTATGCAAAGTTCGGTTAAATGCAAAATTTTCTCGCCTTTAAGTATTTTTACAGCTTCTGCCACTTCTAAGCTGTTGCCGACTGCATAGCCTAAAGGTGAACTCATATCGGTGATAAGCGCTTTTACATTTCTGCCGCAATGCCTGCCTATGCTTACCATTTCGCTTGCAAGCAGCGTCGCACTTTGAATATCTTTCATAAACGCACCCTCGCCGCATTTAACGTCAAGAACTATATTTTTAGCCCCTGCGGCAAGCTTTTTGCTCATAATTGACGATGCAATAAGCGGCATACAGTCAACCGTGGCGGTAACGTCCCTCAAAGCGTATAATTTTTTGTCGCACGGCGCCATATTGCCTGTTTGACCTGCAACGACTAAGCCTATATCCCTTGCCTGTTTTTTGAAATTTTCAGGACTCATAGCAGTGCAAAAACCGGGGATAGCCTCAAGCTTATCAATCGTGCCGCCCGTGAAACCTAAGCCTCTGCCACTCATTTTTGCAACAGTACAGCCTGCCGCTGCCGCAATCGGCGCAACAACAAGAGTGGTTTTGTCGCCAACTCCGCCTGAGGAATGTTTGTCAACAGTTGAGTTTTTAAATTCGCTTAAATCAAGCATATCGCCGCTTTTCGCCATTGCAAGTGTAAGTGCGGCAGTTTCCTCATTTGTCATTTTGTTAAAATATATTGCCATTGCAAGCGCCGATGCCTGATAATCGGGGATATCGCCGTTTGTATATTCTTTTACAAAAAATTCGATTTCCTCTTTTGTAAGCGCCAAGCCTTGCTTTTTATGCTCAATAATATCTGCCATTCGCATAATGTAACGCCTTCTTTATTTGTCTAATTTGAATGAATAGGGGAGAAGCTCGCCTAAAGTGAAGCTCTTAATTTCTTTCCCATTTTCTAATATAATCACAAAATCCTTGCCGCAAAATTCGCTCATAACCTGCCTGCAAGCGCCGCAGGGGAAGCAAAAGTCATCGCTTGAACCTGAAATTGCGATTTTTTCAAATTCCTTTTCGCCCTCGCTTATTGCTTTGAAAAAAGCCACTCTCTCGGCGCATACAGTTAATGGATATGATGAATTTTCAATATTTGCACCTACATATATTTTGCCGTCTTTGGTTAAAAGAGCCGCACCGACCTTGAATTTTGAATAAGGGGAATAGCTTTTTTGCTTTGCATTTTCTGCAAGATACATTAATTCTCTGTTTTCCATATTCTTACCCTTTTACTTTATTAAATCTATTACATTTTCGCCTTCAAGCTGTTCGTTAATGCCGAAAAGCGAAAGTGCCGTGTTACAAACAACGCCGAAGCCGTCAACGGTTTTTAAATTTATGCTTTTGAGCGATTTTGAATATATGATAAGAGGTACGTATTCCCTTGTGTGGTCCGTTCCTTTATATCCGGGGTCACAGCCGTGGTCTGCCGTAATCATTAAAAAGTCATCATCATTAAGATTTGCGCAAAGCTCAGGTAAACATTCGTCAAATTCGCTTATGGCTCTTGCGTAGCCGTCAATATCTCTTCTGTGGCCGTAAAGCATATCGCAGTCAACAAGATTTGTGTAGCAAAGACCGTCGAAATCTCTTTTTGAAATTTCAAGTGTTTTTGCAATGCCTTGCGTATTCCCCGTTGTGAAATAATGCTCGCTCATTCCTCTGTGCGCAAAAATGTCGTAAATCTTGCCCACTGCAATGGTATCCTTGCCGTGCCTTTTCAGTACGTCAATCAGCGTGTCGCCGGGTGGTTCGAGTGAAAAATCATGACGTCTCGCAGTTCTGATAAAATTGCCGTTTTCATCCTTGATAAACGGCCGTGCAATAACTCTGCCTACTGCGTATTTGCCAACGAGTATTTTTCTTGCGATTTTGCAATAATTATATAATTCATCATCGCTTACTATATCTTCGCAAGCCGCAATTTGAAATACACTGTCAGCCGAAGTGTAAACAATTAAAGCGCCTGTTTTGATATGCTCGTCGCCGTAATCTTTGATTACCTGAGTGCCGGAATACGGCTTGTTTACAATAACTTTTCTGCCGCATTGCTTTTCAAATTCATCAATAACCTCGCTCGGAAAGCCGTTTGGAAATGTAGGCAAAGCCTTTTTTGAAACTATACCTGCCATTTCCCAATGACCTGTTGTGGTGTCTTTGCCGATTGAAAGTTCTCTAAGCCTGCCGTATGATGCATTATGCTTTCCCAAACTGTCAAGCCCAACTCCGTCAATAGCAAGAAGCCCCATTTTTTTCATATTCGGCGTGTTAAAATAAACGGATTTTGATATTGTTTTTATAGTGCTTGCGCCTTCGTCCCCAAAAGCCGTTGCGTCGGGAGCAGCACCTACGCCAAAAGAGTCAAGTACAACTATAAAACCACGCATTGTTATCCTTCTTTCATAATTTTGACAAGTCTGCTTGTGCCGAGCCTGTCAGCGCCTAATGAAATAAACTTTTCACCGTCGGCAAATGATTTTATTCCGCCTGCTGCCTTTATTTTTTTGCCGTTAATATGCTCTTTCATAAGCTTTATATCATCAAAGGTTGCACCTGCGGTGGAAAATCCTGTTGATGTTTTGATGAAATCCGCATTTGATTTTGAAACTATTTCGCACATTTTGATTTTTTCGTCGTCGCTTAATAAGCAGGTTTCAATAATCACTTTTAAAAGCCTGCCGTCGCACGCTTTTTTAATCTCATTTATTTCATTTAGCAATTCATCATATTTTTTGTCCTTTAAAAAACCGATGTTAATTACCATATCAATTTCGTCTGCACCGTTTTTAACGGCATCGCTTGCTTCAAAGCATTTGACTTTGGTTGTGTTATATCCGTTTGGAAAGCCTATAACTGTGCAGATTTTTATTTTATCGCCGGTATAAGCCTTTGCCGCTTTGACAAATGACGGCGGAATACAAACGCTTGCACAGCCGTATTTTATGCCGTCAATGCAAATTTGCTTTATCTCCTCCCACGTTGCGCCTTGCGCCAATAAGGTGTGGTCAACGTACGATAATATTTCGTTTTTATTCATCGGTATAACTCCTTTTTTCAAATTTTACGTAAAATTTTCCTAACTTAATTATATCACTTTGCTCTCTCATTTCAATAACTGTCTCTTATACACATCTCCGAGCCCACGAGACCGTACTAGATCTCG
>ERZ1026776.911-NODE-911-length-18447-cov-52.416159_pt1 | contig 18447 bp, 22 predicted proteins | sample MGYA00380125_ERZ1026776 | MGnify/ENA primary metagenome ERZ1026776 (study PRJEB33269, sample SAMEA4719761) | human gut metagenome | biome: human-associated habitat; feature: organic feature; material: feces | place: Cameroon | collected 2013-10 ...
GTCAATAATATAATACCCACTAATTCCTTCATCTTTATTCTATATGATTTTATCTGTTAATTTCTTTACATATTTAGTCTGAGAAGATGCAAGTCTCTTACATCATGTTTTTTATTTATTTTCGCTGCAAATATATTGCAAAAATGCGAATAAGCAAAAGATTTGCTGATATTTGCCATTGTTTTTAATGTTTTTATAACAATCTTGGCTTGTAAATTACTTCTTTTTAGTATTTTTGCAGCCAAAGAGTGTTGTTTGATGGTAAATGCATGCAGAATGTTGTTAAATCATAGTCTCCATTGAGGTAAAATCATCATAGATTGCCCATTTTAAGCTATTCTGCAGATTTTAGCGTATTTTTCGAAAAAGATTGAGAACATAATAAAACCCTCGATGCCAAGGCATCGAGGGTAGGCCTACCTGTCACGTCCAGCCTCATTGAAGAGACAAAAACTAACTTAATAGCACATAACAACGATAGGTTTCCGCTGAGGACGTACAGCACATAAAGTGCAAACACTAACCGAATAGCACATGACAACAGCGGTTATTCTTTTCGCTCTGTCTAACACATTAAAGGTTGTTTATCCATTTCTGGTCAGACTCCGTGTTGAACCAAATCGCTATGCCCAGCTCGATTGCCAGGGCGATTGAGAAAATGAAAGTCAGTAACTCCATAATTGTTTGATGCTTGTTGAATTCGCGATCTTTATTTCTTATCCGCATCAATGAGGGCAAGCAGATGCTCTACTGCCACTTCTTGCGGGATATTCTTCTCTATGCAAACCTGCTTGCGGTAGAGGCTTACCTTGTTTGGACCGGCGCCCACATAGCCATAGTCGGCATCTGCCATTTCGCCAGAACCATTCACGATGCAGCCTATAATGCCTTTAGTCTTGATTTCTGATGCAAAAGTACGCAAAAAAAATAAAGTTCACAAGTTTGTGGACCACAAACTTGTGAACTTTAATATTATTTTGGAAATCAAGAGGTTATAAGTATTTCCACCCCACGATGGCTTGCTCCATTTCCTGGCATAGCTTCTGAAATTTCTGGCAGAGAGAGTTCGACCATTTGGTCATGCCGAACAGCTGCTTCTGCTCCAGAAAGTCATCATTATCCCATTGTGTGTAGTCGTAGTCGGAGAAGTAACGCTTGTATTCACGCAAGGTATCGCCAGAAAAACGCTTGTAGTCTTCTACGTCGTCAAACCAGTAGCTGCTCATCATCTGACGGGCAAAAGCCTCATGAGAATAGTTGCCTAAAAGATTGTGGTGTTTCAGTACGCTCCATACGCAGAACCATTGGTTCTTCCTGTTTACCAACTTCACCATCAGCGAAATCGTTTTTCTCAATTCTTCCATTTTTACCGGTCTTCCGTTGAGTACCGTTACAAAAACCTCATTGTCGAACTGCGGTTTTATTTCATTTGGATTCAGACATTCGTAAATTCGCTGTTCCAGAAGTTGCCATTTGGCAGTAGCAGAGAGCAGGCTGATGTATTCTTCAGCAGTAAATGTCAGCCGGTTTACTTCCTTTCCCATCTCATAGGCATCGTTTACATGGTGTAGGAATGGCAGGAGCAGACTGTCAGGCACTTCGTTTTGCAGTTTGCGCTGTTCGGAGCGCATCTGGTGAGTGAAGGCGAGAAGTGTCCCTATCATCTTGTAGCAGAAAAGCAAGTATGGGCGAGGGGATTCCTGCGCATCTACAATACCATCCCATCGGGCAGAACCCGTTATTTCTATTCCCATACGCCTTATACCCGTCGCAGGTTTTATAAGGCAAGGAGTGGCGAGATTGACATTCCTCCCTACATACAGGAACGCCTTCTCTCCATCTTTCGGGAGCACGGTGCTGATATGAGCATCGGCTTCGACCGTTATGAAGAGAAGGTGGTACTGGTGGAAAAATAAGAATCCCATGGATGTTCAGTTCAAAGGCAGTCTTGATATAAATGTAGAAGTACACAATAAAAAAGGGTGCGTCACAGACTTATGACACACCCTCATCTTCAGATCAATTAATTACAATTCTTTTTGGTATGCTATGGTAACAGTTGAATACTCTGATTCATTCAGATTCATAAAACTGACCATAATACTTGTTTTTTTATCTTTAGAAATAAAACTATGCAAATCGGCAAGGCCTCCATTGTTTTTCCCCTTATAGATGTAATGCTGCTTCATCCATGTTAAAACGCTTTCCTTTTTAACTTGCATAAGCATAGATGTTGCACTAAAGTACTGACCATTCATTATCATATACATGATGGATGGACTATGAGGGTCATCATCATCATCGCTGGCAAAAGCCAACATGTCTTCATCGCTCTTAACATAGCCTGCTTCCTTCATATAAGCTATGATAGTAGCTTTGTTTGCAGACCAATCAAGAATTGGTTCGATGTATTTACGTCCATTAGGTCCGGAAATAAAATCATAGTAGCTGAACTTACCTGCTGAACCCGTCTTTAGACCTGATGCTGCTGTTCCTGCATGACCAGATACAGAAGCAGCCGAAACGGTATTCTCAGTGGAACTTTCCACTTGCATACCAGAGTCTGCTATGAATCCGCTACCACCATATACATTTCCCATAACATCGCCTAATCCTTTTAAAAGTCCCTTTTTCTCACGAGTTTTGATAGCTGTATCTATACCGGAATTTACAGAAGTGAAAATATCAACTTCGCCACTGTTTACTTTACAAAGAGTTTTTGTATCAGAAACTTCTGTTGCGGTCAATGTTCCAATATTTTTGGCTACTTGCTCTCCTGCTACGTCTTTCATGATGTCAACATCAAACTTCTGTCCCTTTTTAATTCCGTTTGATGCTCCCAAATTAATATAGACGGTCAGAGCTTTATCATCTTTAGCATTGTCAATTAATACAATCTTTCCAACCACAGGAAACACCTTTTCCATCATCTTGGTCATGCTTAACTTTACCATCTTGCATGCATCAGCAATCGCATCAGCCTCGCCACTCATGCTATTACCTCTTGTTGTGAACATAAACGAAGTAGAAGACTCCTTTGAATTCGGCTTAATCATGGTAATTACATAGTTTAGGTTTACTTCTGTCAGCGTAAATCTTTCTCCTTTATCTTCTACTGTTTGGCTAGATACGGCTGGTTTTTGAAGATGACCTTTAACTAAAGTATACTGCTTGTCAGTGGCTTTACTGTTTTCTGAATCTAAAACGTTAACTCGCATAGTCTTGACTAATGCTCTAATAACATTTTCCCTTAAAGTTCGGACATCGCTGTCTGTATAACCGCCTTCAGCAGTAAACTTCTCAACTAATACGTTAGCTTTCTCTTGTGCATGAGTAAATACCATTACCATGAACAACATAGATATACACAAAATAATTCTTTTCATATAATTTTTTAATGAGTTTAATTATTATTTTTCTCTTCTAATTCCTTCTTCCAAATTTCAAGAGCCTGGGAGTCATTCTTCGATTGGAAAATCTTATCCATTTCATCTCTATGTTCTTTCATATTGGTATACGAGAAGTATTTTTGTAACCCCAAAATGCCCAATATAACGAATACAAAGATCCAAAATTCTGCAGAACTCCAAGTTAATATTCCATGTTCAGACCCAAAAGCTCTGAATATAAATGTCATGACAATGGCTAAAATACCTATGGTAGCACAGCCAAGACCTACTTTCTTGCGGTTGTTGGTTATATCAACAAAGTAAAAAGGATCTGTATCCCCACAATTAGGGCATATCTGGGCGCTCGAACTGATCTTTTCCTTGCATGTTTTACAGTAAAGAAAGTGTCCGTCATTAACAACAGTTGTTTCTTTTGGGTTAGAAGTATCTGAAAGAGTTTCTGTTTCATCCAAAGCATATGTAGGTTCATTGCATATAGGACATACCTTTGCATCTGCAGCAATAGATTCTCCACAGGCAGGAGCGTTTTTTGTTTCCTTTAAGGGATGAGTTTCATCTAACCATTCCCCACAATGTTTGCATTTCTTCGCAATTGCGAGAATTTCTTCGCCACAATAAGGGCATCTCTTTGTTTTTTCCATAATTTTATATTATTATCATTTTCTGCTGCAAAATTAAATGTTTTTTGTGATATATGGATAGAATAAACCCTAATATAGCATAGGATTTTCCCTATACTCATAATGATAGGATATAGATAAGCAAAGCTAAATAACCTGTTTTCATCGCTACCCAAAAACTCCCTATAAGTTAGACAGCGTTTGTATCTAACCTATAGGGAGATTCTATCTTTATTAAATTTTAAAAATTTCAGCTGTCTGAATTCATCCAGGCACAGCCCCGTCAATTTTAGGATGGTTGCTTCATCAATATTCATAGCCAGCATATTCTTAGCTATCTCTATGGGGGTGGCTCATATCGCGTTATGCCTTTTATTAGCTTCATACTCCTTCATTTCCTGTTTCATATGCCATTCGTTTTATGAGTTGCCCAAATTCTCGACAAAATTCAAAGGTAACTGGGTTGCCTTGGCAACTCGTTCGGCAGAAAGTCCCATTGCCAGCAAACGTTGTGCCGTTTCAGTGTTGGCCTCATGTTTGCCTTTCGCCATGCCTATTTCAATACCCTCCGCAAGACCTTCTTGCTTTGCCGTATCAATGGAATTCTTGATGTCTCGATATGCTTTTTTACTGGCTTCATACTCCCTCATTTCCTGCGGAGTAAACTTGGCTATTTCGGCTTCCTCAAAGAGGCGATCGAAGACCTTGTCGCACAGTTCTTTAGGGCGCTGTGTAAGCTTATAGAGATTCTTCAGGGCATAGAGCCACTTCTCGTAGAGCGTATCCAGTTCTTCCAGGGGCTTGTTGAACTTGGCTATCTCTACATAGATAAATTCCAACTTATCGTAGAAAATCTTGTGGGTAGCGGTATCGCACAACTGTACATGATGGCGGATTTTCTCCTTGTCGAAGGCATCCTCGTTCATGTTAAAGTTGAGCAGCGCTACGGTATAGACATGATTGAGTTTGAAATCCCAGTCACTCCCCTTGGGTGCCTGCTCGCGAATCGGGAAAGTAGAGTAGAAAAGGGAGCGGTCCTTGAAATACGTCTGGTAGGCATTCTGCATTTCAACGATGAACTTCTCGCCGTTTTCGCCCTCACAATAGACATCGAAGATGGCTTTGCGGTCGGTATAGACATCTCCCACGTGCTCTGGGTTCAGATACGATACGTCCTTCACAACCTGTCTGCCATTAAACAAGCTGTTGAGGAAGCAAATGAGCAAATCCTTGTTCATTGCTGTTCCAAAAATTCGCTTGAAACCGAAGTCGGTCAGCAAGCTGATGTATCTTTCTTCTACCTGTTTCATACGCTATACCATATTATCACTTATTTGTTCCGAGATATTCGGCTTTCTCCTAAGTCTGCTGCAAAGTTAAGACTTTTATTCGTAATAAGCAAGAAAATTGGAAGAAACTTTTATTTTATAAACACACGAATATTTGGAAAAAAAAGCTGATATATTAAAAATGGTTGGTGACCATATATCAGAAAAACTATTCCGTACTTACATAAACCAACTTAGAAAAGAAAAAATGATAAAAACCATAGGAGAAAAAAACAAGATGGTGTATCTGCTTGGCGACGAATATCTCTTACGAAATGAAATTCGTCAAAGAGCTATTAGTCTCGGTATGGAAACACTCAAAGAAAAGGGTGAAATCTAAATATGTAAAATGTTTAAAAAGGGCGTAACGATGGGCATAAAAAGCCTTAAAATATGGTAAAATTAAAGGATAAAACGATAGATAATGACACAAAAAAAGTCCCCGATGCATCTCGCACCGAGGACTTCAAGAGTTCAATTTTAATCTATGAAGTACAATCCGTGTTAGAACACGGCTGTTTGTAAATTCGATTTATATCATCTTTATTTCTTATCCGCATCAATGAGGGCAAGCAGATGCTCTACTGCCACTTCTTGCGGGATATTCTTCTCTATGCAAACCTGCTTGCGGTAGAGGCTTACCTTGTTTGGACCGGCGCCCACATAGCCATAGTCGGCATCTGCCATTTCGCCAGGACCATTCACGATGCAGCCCATGATACCAATCTTCAGACCCTTCAGGTGCTTGGTGGCCTCCTTGATCTTGGCAATGGTTTCGCGGAGATTGTAGAGGGTTCTTCCGCAACCAGGACAACTGATATACTCGGTCTTGCTGGTACGCAGACGAGCTGCCTGAAGTATTCCAAAAGCAGTCTCATCAATGGTCTGGGCAGGGATGTCGCCATTGTTCATCAGCCAGATACCATCGGTCAGACCATCTATCATCAGCGCACCCATGTCGGCAGCAGCCTCCAACTGGAAGTCGCTCTTTTCTTCCTTGCTGTGCTGGTACATCTGCGCAAAGACAACAGGGTTCTTCAAGCCGGCATTCATCATCTCATGAACCAATGCGCGCTGGTCGCCCAAACGGTTCTGGTGATTGCTGACGCAGATGACTACCACCTCCGGATGATTCTTCAAGCAAGCGATGTATTCTTCGGCAGGAGTACCAAACTGGAGCGTGAGGAACTTGATGTCTGACTTGAAGCTGGCGATGAACGGCATAGCCATAGCAGGGAAGATAGGATAGAGTTTGGCACCTGTAGTCTCTGGCTTGCAGTTGAGGGTCTCATAGACATTGTAATCTACGATATAGCTCTGTCCCGGCACAAACTGCTTAGGCATCTTTCCACCTATATAGATATAGTCGGGTTGGGCATCCTTATTCTCACAAATCGTGCTCTCGCCATTGATACGGTTGCTGATGACTACAGGCACCTGAGTGCCACCGATATTGCCCACAGCCTCGGTTTCTCGGCGAGTAGGGTGCAACCAGTCGAAAGAAGGACAAGCCGTAGCAGGAATCATCAGCTGCCCCTGTTTCTTTCCGATATAATCCACCAGATGGCGGGCTACAGGAATCTCAGCCGCAGGTTCCTCGCTCAGACTTACTCTCACGGTATCACCGATGCCATCAGCCAGAAGCGCACCGATGCCCACGGCACTCTTGATTCTTCCATCTTCACCTTCGCCGGCTTCGGTAACGCCCAGGTGAAGAGGGTAGTTCATTCCTTCCTTCTCCATCTCATCCACTAAGAGACGCATAGAGCGCACCATCACCACGGTATTGGATGACTTGATACTGATGACCACATCGTGGAAATTCTCTTTCTTGCAGATGCGAAGAAACTCCATGCAACTCTCTACGATGCCTTCCGGAGTATCGCCATAGCGGTTGCGGATGCGGTCGGAGAGCGAACCATGGTTTACGCCGATGCGGATAGCAGTATGGTTCTCCTTGCAGATATTGAGGAAAGGAACGAATCGTTCCTCAATCTTCTGGAGTTCGTGGGCATATTCTTCGTCGGTATATTCCTGCTTGATAAACTTGCGGGCAGGATCCACGTAGTTGCCTGGGTTGATACGCACCTTTTCGCAATAGAGTGCAGCTACATCAGCCACATTCGGATTGAAGTGGATGTCAGCCACGAGCGGAGTGGTGAAACCATCGGCACGGATTCCCGCATTGATATTCTTCATGTTTTCAGCCTCGCGGGAGCCCTGGGTGGTAAAGCGCACCAGTTCGCCACCAGCCTTGATGATTTCCTCTGCCTGACGTACACAAGCCTCGGTATCATTGGTATTGGTAGTGGTCATCGACTGGATGCGGATAGGATTGTTACCGCCTAAGTCAAGTTCTCCGACATGGGCAACAGAAGAAGTGCGTCGGGTATAATTGAATAAATCTACCATAATGTATAAGATGAGATATGCCCCAGGGAAGGGGCATATCAGGATATATTAATTACATTTATAATCGTATTTGATTTCATGCAGCTCCTTGTTGGCCTTCTCGATCTTTGCATCCAGACCAGCCTTCCATGCCTGCACCTTCTCTGCCACTTCCTCGTCTCCCAATGCAATCATCTCTGCAGCCAGGATAGCTGCGTTCTGAGCTGCGTTGACACCTACTGTGGCGATAGGAATGCCAGGAGGCATCTGAATGATACTGAGCATGGCATCCAGACCATCGAGCATACCCTTGATAGGCACACCGATAACTGGCAGCGGAGTTTCTGCTGCTATCACGCCAGGAAGGGCAGCAGCCATACCTGCAGCGGCGATGATAACCTTCACACCACGATCTTTAGCTCCTTTGGCAAATGCTGCTACTGCATCTGGAGTGCGGTGAGCAGAGAGGGCATTTACCTCAAAAGGAATCTGGTTGTCATTCAACCACTTACATGCTTTTTCCATAACAGGCAGATCACTGGTACTGCCCATAATAATGCTAACTAATGGTTTCATTTGCTTTTATATTTAATATTGATAATTTCTTTTTTGTTCTATTCATCTAATGAATGCTCACCTTATATAATAAAGAGAGCGCACACTACTCCAACGAGGAATCCGGCTACCACCTGCGCCAACGTATGCTGTCGTAGAATCATGCGGGCTGTACCCACCATGCCTGCCAGCAGGATGACGAATGCCAGCCACCAGATAGGATTGAAGGAAAAGGCAATCGAATAGACTACCAGTCCTCCTGCCACTCCTCCGATGGCTGCCGTGTGGGTGGAGATCTTCCACCAGACATTGATGAGTGCGCATACCATCTGTATCACCAATGCCGCTACCAGGATAATGCTGATTACTCTCGGCGTGTTGCGGTATTCCATCAGAAAGAAACAGCCGAAATAGCACAGGATTGATATCAGGTAGGGTACGATGCGGCGCTCTTTCCTGCCCAATTCCTTGGATGTCCATCCCTGAAACCTGCGGTATAGGTGTATCAGCAGGGAGGGCATGAGGATGGTGGAGATATACACCGTGAGCAGCATCGGCAACTTATATGCCAATGGCAGCAGCGACATATAGCTGAACAGAAACAATGCCACCAGTCCTACCAAAGGCAGGTAGAAAGGGGTGAAGATCATGCTCATGATGCGTGCCGCCAATATGATATTTTTCTCTTTCATAACAAACTATGTTGTATGTAACCTTGTTGTTTTTTCCTGAATTTATTTTCTTAATCGTGCTACCGGGATGCCCAACTGCTCTCTGTATTTAGCCACGGTGCGTCGTGCAATAGGGAATCCCTTTTCCTTCATGACCTTGGAAATAGCATCATCGCTGAGAGGTTTCTTCTTATCCTCGTTTTCGATGAGATGCTGGAGGGCAATCTTGATCTTGCGTGTTGACAGTTCCTCGCCGTCTTCGGTGGTATAGCTGTCTGTAAAGAAGAACTTGAGTGGGAATATGCCCCATTTGGTCTGTACATATTTCTCGATTCTTACTCGTGAAATGGTACTGATGTCAAGTTTCGTTCTTTCTGCTACATCCTTGAGAATCATCGGCTTGAGGTCAGCCTCGTCACCATCCAGGAAGAACTGCCTCTGGATGTCGATGATAGCCTTCATGGTGATGATGAGCGTATGTCGGCGCTGCTTGATGGCTTCGATAAAGCCTTGGGCCTTATCTACTTTCTCCTTGGCATAGAGCAGGGCTTCCTTGTCTTTCCGGCTCATCTGATCCTTGTGCTTTTTGTAGGTTTCTATCATGTCGGTGAAGGAAGGAGATACGGTCAGCTCTGGCATATTGCCTCGGTTGAGCGTGAATGTAATGGTTCCGTCATCGGCTGTATCTACGATGAAGTCGGGGTTGATCTGCTGCATGTTTCGTCCGTCAGTCTCGCCAAGCGATGCGCCCGGCTTAGGATTCAACTTGCGTATCTCGTCCTTGAGTGTCTCCAACTGGGTTTCGTTGAGTTCCAGTCCAGACTTGATTTTATCCCAATGTTTCTTGGTAAATTCGTCGAAATAATCCTCGAATACTTCCTCCATGGTTTTGCGCAGCACTCCCTTAGGCAGTCTTTTTACCTGCAGCAGCAAGCATTCCTGTAGGCTTCTTCCGCCCACACCGGCAGGATCGAACGACTGGAGTTTGTGGAGCACATGCTCAATTTCCTTTTCGCTTACATCAATATTATGGTAGATGATGAGCTCATCGCAGATGCTGTCCAGGTCTTTGCGGAGCAATCCGTCTTCATCCAGCGAACCAATCAGATACTCCATGATTTGCTTTTCTTTATCCGTGAGTATCTGCATGTCCATCTGTTCCTTCAACTTATCGTAGAAGGAAGTTGTATCGCCATAAACCATTTCCTCGTAGTCGGCGTTCTGCGTATTATATCTGTCAGTATTGTAGTCGGGCATCTGGTCGTCTTTTCCGATACTTTCCAATGCCTGATCCAGTTCGTCCTTTCTTTCTTCTTTTTCTGACTGTGCTTCGTAGGCATCGTCTCCAAATTCATCGTCATTACTGTTGTCAGAATCATCCAGAGCCGAACGGTCTTCGTTGCCCTCTCCCATGAGTGCATCGTCCGGATTCTCAGTTTCCAAGGCAGGATTATCATCCAGTTCGGCATTGATATTATCCTCCAGTTCGTTGAGCGGCATCTCCAGCATCTTCACCTGCAACATCTGTTGGGCGGAGAGTCGCTGGAGCTGTTGTAGTTTCTGCTCCTGTGTCTGAATGAGTTTTTGAGTCATGTTTCGTGTCTTTTAAATAAGTTCTTTCCAAGTTACTTAAAAAGTTATATCTTCTTATTAGAAGTATTTTTCTACTTACTTGAAGTATTCTTTCAGTTCCAATGCCAGTTTGTAGAGTTTATCAGGATTTCCGTTTCCATATCGCTGCCAGATTTTGCTGCATGCGTCTATCAGATTGCTGATTACCACATCGTTTCTGTTGAGATATGGGTCGCAAATCTGGAACACATTCATGGCCTCTACTATCACCTTCGTGCTGGTTTTGATGAGTTTGGCAAGATCAATGATTTCTGGTGTTTCCGGCACCATGGTGATTGGTGTGAGCTGGAAATAAAGGTCGAGGATGATGATCAGCTTGACGGGAGTGAGCGAAGGTTCGGCTTCGATAGGTTCCCAGTCGTGTTCGAATGATTCCCTGATGGAAACCCCCTGATAGAATTGTGTTGCATTTCCACATCCTTCCATTTTCTTGAGCAAATGGATATCACGAGCCAACTTTTTAGGGTTGTCTCCATATTTATCCCAAAGCCTCTTGATGCGTGGGGTGACCATTCTGAGTTTGAACATCTGTTCGTGGAGAACTTCTGGGGCAATATGCAGCTCCAGAGCCAGATTGACCATGCCTTTCGAATAGAGAGGTTTAACGCCCATTGGCTTTTTCTGGTATAATTGCAATAGCAAAAGCCAGTATTCATCTTTCCAAAGAGGATGTTTAGCCATATTACAACACTTTTCTGCAAAAGTACGACTTTTCATCGGTAATACAAAATAAAAATTGGAATTTTTTCCAAAAGAAAGACAATAAAATGAGAAATGAGAAATTAGAAATGAGAAATGAAGTGAGGGGAGATAAAAAGAAAGTGCGCAAGACTTCTCACGAACTCTTGCGCACTTTTAATGTTATATTCCCAAATTTCTCATAACTCAAAGGAGATTGACTTCATTTTAAGTTCCTCTCCATTTCAGAGCCTGAAGCAGAAATTCTGCTACACAGGCGTCATCATTTGTTAATCCTATAACATTCTTTTTTACCTTTTCAACTTAATCCTATTGAACACTGTTAATCTCTGAATAAACAATCTTTTTTCTTACCTTTTCTAATACCTGTTACCTAAACTAACAATCTAAAACCTAAAACTAAACCTAAACAACTAACAATCTTAACCTAAAAACCTAATAACCTTTTGTCTTATTGACGATGCAAAGGTACGACGATTTTCGGTATCTTCCAAATCTTTAGAAGAAAAAGTCTCAACTAAGCCCTTTTTTTTGATGTAAATCAACTATATGTGTGCGCACACATCAAGTATTTAGCTCAAAATTGACCTGTATCAAGCACTTAGAAGAATGTAGCTGAAAGCGGCTAATCGCCTTTATACATTATTATATATATAATAGCAGCTTTTTCCTATATGTGATTGCAGCTATTCTATATATTTCTGCTGTTATTTGCCGATATAAGCCTCTTCACTCATATAAACAGCGATGGTTTTGAGCTTGATATAATCTTCTGAGAGATAGATGCGGCCCTGATTGCCCCAGTTGGTGCCCCAGGAGTTGCGGCAAACGTAATATCGCTGTTTGCCCTGGACGAAGGTGCCGATGATTTCCATCACATGGTCATCGGTGGTATGCAACTGTTCGAAAGCTTTCTGACGGGACTCCTGGGTGACAGGGCGCTCGGCAGAAGTGATATCCACATAGTTGTTCTTTGGATTCTGGAATCCCGGTTCGCTGATATCGCCTTCCCAACATACAGGATGACCATTCTCTATCGCCTGCTGGATATGCTGCATCAGTTCGTCGATAGGAATATTGAGAAACTCATCATGCAACAGGTTGTCGGCTACCTCGAGTGAGAAGTATTCACGGAAGGGATGGTGGGTGAAGCTTGTCAGGGCCACATATTCTTCCGGATAGCAGACGCTGTGGGCAAATTCCAGAGGAGTGTATTCCGCACCGAGCATGTGAATCTGCTGGGCTGGCATATATCCTAATTCTGAATCGAAGAGATCGTTGAGTTCTTCCTTTAGTTTTGCGATACCGGCACCCTTGGCGATAGCACCGTTGCAAACCTGCTCTACCTTGCGGCAGAGTACCTTATAGTTGATATCTTTCTTGTCCTCGTAGCTGTCGTATGGTTCGGCTCCGTATTTATTGATGTAATGAATGAGCATCGAACTCATACCTCTCATGCTGATAGGTTTTTTACCTTGAGAAAAATAATATTCCAAGGCTTTTTCCTGCAGCATCATGCGGGTGATGTAAGCCACGGAGAGGTTGATGGAGTCGCCCTTCATGATATGTTCACTCTCGATGGTAGCCAACATGCCGTATGCCCAGCAGAGTTCACTTTGTCCCTGGTCCTTGACGGGGGTAGTGCCGATGAGTTTGACATGGGCAGGTAAGTTGTTCTTCCCAGCTTTCTCTGATGGTTGGGAAGAAGGTTGACTCTTGTAGTTACAACTGGCGATGAAGAGTGTGGCAAGTATGGCGAAGATAATCTTTCTTTTCATGTTGTCTGAACTTTATTTTGTACAAATTGCTTTTAATTGGCTGCAAAGATACTATAAAAATCTATAGTATTGCTCATATCTCAAAGAAAAAGTGTAACTTTGCATCCTAAAAAGATATATATGACATTCATGAATGATAAAATAAAAGAATTTGAGGTGATGGCTCCTGTGGGATCTCGCGAATCCCTGGCTGCAGCTATCCAAGCCGGAGCAGATTCTGTCTATTTCGGTATCGGCAAGTTGAACATGCGTTCACATTCTGCCAATCATTTTACCATCGATGACCTGCGTGAGATCGCTGCTACCTGCAATGAGCATGGTATCAAGACTTATCTCACCGTCAATACCGTTATCTATGATGATGATATTGCCACGATGAAGGAGATTATCGATGCTGCTAAGGAGGCTGGCATCTCGGCTGTCATCGCAAGTGATGTGGCTGTGATGAGCTATTGTAATGAAGTGGGCGAGGAGGTTCATCTTTCTACCCAGTTGAATATCTCCAATACGGAAGCGCTGAAGTTCTATGCCCGCTTTGCTGATGTTTCGGTGCTGGCTCGTGAACTGAATATGGATCAGGTGAAGCATATCCACGAACAGATAGAGCAGCAGAATATCTGTGGTCCTATGGGCAAGCAGATTCGTATTGAGATGTTCTGTCATGGTGCGCTCTGCATGGCTGTTTCCGGCAAGTGTTATATGAGTTTGGCTAATGCCAACCGCTCTGCCAACCGTGGTGAGTGTGTACAGATTTGCCGCCGCAGCTATACGGTAACTGATAATGAAACGGGTAACCAGCTGGAAATCGACAATAAGTATGTGATGAGTCCTAAGGACCTGAAGACTATCCGCTTCATCGACCGTATGATGGATGCCGGTGTGCGTGTCTTCAAGATAGAGGGTCGTGCCCGTGGTCCTGAATACGTTTATACTGTAGTAAAGTGCTATAAGGAGGCGATTGCTTCTGTACTGGAGGGTACTTTTACAGAGGAAAAGAAGGATGCATGGGACGAAAGATTGGCAACTGTCTTCAATCGTGGTTTCTGGGATGGTTATTACCAGGGTCAGACACTCGGCGAATGGAACAAGCATTATGGTTCGGTAGCTACAGAGAAGAAGGTACTCGTAGGTAAGGTGATGAAGTACTTCTCCAAGCTCGGTGTGGCTGAGGTTGCTGTGGAAGCTACAACCTTCAATCAGGGCGATAAACTTCTGATTACAGGAAATACTACAGGTGTGATGTATCTCAAAGCCGATGAGATCCGTTATGATTTGAAACCAGTTGAGACAGCCAAGCAGGGCTGGAGAGTATCTATCCCTGTGCCAGATAAGGTTCGTCCGAATGATAAACTCTATAAATTAATTACCGTAAACGAAATAAAGGAAATAAAATAATGGCTACAATCAATGATTTGCAGGATGAAGTAGTAGAGGAATTCCAGGACTTCACCGATTGGATGGATAAGTATCAGATGCTCATCGACTTGGGTAACGAGTTGGAGCCTCTTGACGAGAAATACAAAAACGAACAGAACCTCATCGATGGCTGTCAGAGCCGTGTATGGTTGCAATGCGATTATGAGGATGGCAAGCTCGTGTTTACTGCTGATAGTGATGCTCTTATCGTGAAGGGTATCATCGCTCTTCTGATTCGCGTATTGAGCGGTCATACTCCTACCGAGATTATGGATGCTGATCTTTATTTTGTAGAGAAGATTGGTTTGAAGGATCATCTGAGTCCAACCCGCAGCAATGGTCTCTTGGCGATGATCAAGCAGATTCGTATGTACGCTTTGGCTTACAAGACCAAGGAGGCAGAGGGAAATGCGTAAGTTAAGAACGATAGAGATGAACCGCCTCACGCTGGAGGAATTCAAGGAGGCTGAGAAGCTTCCCCTGATAGTAGTCTTGGATGATGTGCGTTCATTATATAATGTAGGAAGTGTTTTCCGCTCTTGCGATGCTTTCCGTGTAGAGGCTGTATATCTGTGTGGTATTACCGCTACTCCTCCTAATGCCGAGATCCATAAGACGGCATTGGGTGGCGAGGACAGTGTAGATTGGGAATACTTCAAGACCACGGAAGAGGCTGTGGAGAAATTGAAGCAGAAAGGCTTTTTTATTTATAGCATCGAACAGGTGGAAGGCTCTACCAAACTCCAGAATCTGCCAGAGGCTCATGAAAAGCTTATTCAAACGCCGTTAGAATCAGACAATCAAGAGAAATCTTCATTCTTCACTCTTCACTCTTCACTCCCCAGCGGCTATGCCGTAATCTTCGGCAACGAGGTGAAGGGGGTAAAGCAGAACATCGTGGATATGAGCGATGGCTGCCTGGAGATTCCTCAGTTTGGTACGAAGCATTCGCTCAATGTCAGCGTAACGGCAGGCATTGTGGTTTGGGAGTTTGCCAAACTCTTGAAGCTATAAGCGGCATTCAAGCTGATTTTGTATTCATATAGACTTGCTTTAATCTTTGAATTAAGCAGTTCATTATAAGTTGAGTTCATGCCAAACTTGGATTTTTTTGCCAAGTTTGGCATGAACTCGTTTGGTAATATCAAATAAAAAGCGTATCTTTGTTGCTTATCACCACTTCTCATACAACTTTTTCATAATGGGATTTGTATCCATAATTGTTGTCCTACAATATTGCTTTTTGTGCCACTTTTATGGCATCCCGTTTCAGTGCAGAGTCATTTTCATTTCCTACAGCATCGATCACTTTATCTGCGAGCCACAGCTTCAACATCTCATTTTCATCCTGATGCAGCAATTCTGCAAGTTTAACCACTTGCTCTCGCTTAGCTCGTCTGTCTCCACGCTCAATTTTACTGAACATGGGAGTGTCAATTTCTAATACTGCCGCCAATTGGCGTTGCAGGAGCTTCTGCTCGTCTCTGAGTTCTCTTATCTTGTTTCCGAGTAACATCTCTTTTATTTTTTTACGATTCTAACTCCGTTATAATATGATTCTTTCGACGTAAATCGGTTCAAATTACGACCTATTAAACCTCAATTGGTTAATATTGGGTCATAAAAAGGTCGTAATTCACAAATTAGGTCTTATTACGACCTTATTATCCACTTTCGTCCTTTGGTTGTTATTAATTTATTTTCATCCATCTCTACAAGCAATTTGCCCACCATGCGCAATTGTTGTTCGTCTGTTTTGTTGGAGGGAAGTACATCCCTCAAGTATTCATAAATACTGTCTCGCTTTGCCCCTTCGTCACCTGCGTTTTGTAAGAATTGCAGTATCATTTGGCGCAGTTTCTCCTTATCCAATCCTTTTGTTTTTGTGTAAGAAGGTAGTTGGTGAGTGTTCTTGGCGATGCTAAGAGAAATGCTGTAATGGGGAGCATCACCTTCAATAAGTCCACGTTTGAGCAAGTCTTGAGCTATATGCCGTACACATCTTAGTATGCTCGGCATGAGCTTATCCTAATGGGTGCAAGTCCCTAACAAGCCCTAATAGCGGGAATTGTATAGCCAATAGCAAGGGTGTCCATTGTGAGGTGGAATCTGAAAGAAGCTGGCGGCAAACATCTGACCTAACGTACAGAAACTTCATACAAGGCATATGACCGTGGGTAAGGCTGCTAAACAAGTCAAAGCCCAATAGCTATTCGGAACGGTCGGTGTAAATGAAGTGGGTATAAGATGGAAAGAATAAGCCCTTATCCGAGGAGGTCTCACGGACATGAGGATTAGTTGCTTTTACGAAAGTCATGGAGTAAAGCTTGCCGTGAGAAGTCAGCAGATGCCATAGTAGTGGAGTTCTCGATAACGCTCCATGAAGGGCAGAACCTATAAATTAAACGATAGTAATTGAAACGTACCTTATGAAGGAAAGAATGCAGAAAACATTGGCAGAAGTCAAGGGTTGTAGCGGTATCGACAAGATGTCATGTGAGCAAATGCTCCCTTGGCTCTCGGCTAACAAGGATGCCCTAATCCGTTCCTTGCTTGACGGGTTCATACCTCGAACGGTACCCAAAATAGGAACCGCCGTATGCGGAACCGCATGTACGGTGGTGTGAGAGGTCGGAAAACGAAAGTAGGAGAAAAACTACTTCGTTTTCCTCCTACTCGATTTATTTACTTTATCTTTTGGTAAATGATAGTTTGTCCATACTTAGACAACAATGTCATTTTTGTATTACTTAACTCCACTATTTTGAACCAAAACACTTTGTTATCAACAAACTGAATAATATAAGTGCCTCTTCTGCTTTTTCCTATTCGAGTGCTATCGAAAGTTTCTGGAATAGAGGAAGATATATAATACTTTAGAGGACAATTAAACTCTTTTCCTGTCTTGTAAAACTTGGTACTTGTCGTACGAGTGTCCATTGTAAAAGTCATTCCTCTCTCACAATAATCATAAGTAGGACTAATCTCTTTCCATTTTGTCCCATTAAGTTCTGACGTAGCAATCTTCTGAGCATGGCACACCATGCTCAGAAGAAAAACTAAAGAAATTACCAAAATATTTCTCATCCCTATTGTCTCCATGATTTGTCAGAATATCATACTTTCTCAAATACAAAAGTTTGCCCAAACTTAGTCTTTACCTTCAATTCTGAAGAACTAAATTGCAATATTTGAAACCAAAAGAATTCACCATCCAACTCTTGGATGATATATGTTCCTTGTCCTGATTGCCCTACTTTCTTACCATCGAAGCTACTTGGAATTTGATTGGCTATATAATACAAGTACTTGTTTGTATATTTCTTCTTCAACCCTTTTCTAAACTTAGTATCAGCATAATGAGCATCCGATACATTAGTCAAGACTCTATCTGAAAATTCGAAGTAAGTATCTACATTCGGATTGCTTGGCTCTTTTAAATGCCAAGATGTATTCTTCAATTGTTGAAGAGTAATTGCCTGTGCCTGTATAGCACATACACAAAACCATAAAACCATTATTATATAAAGAATTCTTTTCATAGACTACTTTGTCTTTATGTTGTATAAGAATAACTATATTTACGTATTTTTGCAAGCTTTATCGAATCGATAAAACTTGCAAAAAAATTATTACTTAACCTTTTGATAAACCGTCGTATCGCCTAATTTAGACAACAGAGTTATTTTCGTACTGCTTATATCAACTATCTTGAACCAAAACACACTATTGTCAACATACTGGATAATATAACTACCCTTTCGACTCTTTCCTATCTGTGAACTATCAAATGTTTTGGGAATAGAAGAAGAGAGATAATACTTTAAAGGGAATTGAAACTCCTTCTTGTTTTTCTAAAACTTTGCTGTCGTCGTACGAGTAGTCGTCGTGAAAGACATACCTCGTTCACAATAATCAGAAACAGGACTTACTAATTTCCATTTTGT
>ERZ1026776.912-NODE-912-length-18430-cov-7.848762_pt1 | contig 18430 bp, 13 predicted proteins | sample MGYA00380125_ERZ1026776 | MGnify/ENA primary metagenome ERZ1026776 (study PRJEB33269, sample SAMEA4719761) | human gut metagenome | biome: human-associated habitat; feature: organic feature; material: feces | place: Cameroon | collected 2013-10 ...
ATGTGGAATACTATAGACAGAGATTTGCACATATAAGCGAAAGTATAGTTCGGGGAGGAAAAACAAATGGAATCACATATTTTGGCACCGGGGTTGAATGAATCAGAGCTTATGAAGAGTCTTGCATTATATGGATGCCCTTGTTTTAATTTACATATTTATAATGCGGTAGGTCTTGCCAAGGAGGCTTTGCTTCGAGATGGGATTTCATTGAAAACGCATGTTGTCAATTCAGAAGAGGAGTTGGCTTTGATTATGAAAGCTTCTCAGGGAATCAGCTATTTTGGTACTGTGTCATACGCAGATGCACAGAAGATCGTATCCGCAGTTCGTACAATGCGACAGATGGTCGGAATGGGAGATGAAGCAGAAAAAATAAAAAGATGTCTTGAGCAGGGAGAATTTGACAAAAAAAATCAGGCACTTTGGGCTGTGTATGAAAACTATATAGAATTGCTTGCACAGAAAGACTGGATGGACCCGGTTGGGTTGGTACGAAAAGCAATTCTGGAGTGCGACGCATGGGAGACACCGATTGAGGTTTTGGATGGATTTCCACTTACACCGCTCGAGCAGGCACTTGCAGACAAATTATCCAACGGACAGGTTTCGATTCTTACATTTCATGGTTTGTATCAAAAAGAACAATCAAAGGTAAAGATCAAAGATATAAAAATGTGTTATGGCATGGCAAATGAAGTGGAAACAATCCTGCAGGATATTTATGAGTCAGATGCCGTCGACCGTTGTACAATTGCAGTGACTGAGTACCGGGAATACAGTCAGTTGATTTACGATTATCAGAGAATGTATGAGATTCCTGTTACTTTTGGGCGTGGCATTCCCATAACAAACACGCTGGCATGTGTTTTGCTGCGCCAGTATGTACATTGGATTACGGATGGATTTTTTGGTGCCGCCGCTCTGTTAGATATGTTAAAACACTTATCCTTTAACTTTAATGTTATGATGGATCGATTCATGGAGCCTGAAGAGGAAGTAAACATGCATATTCTTTTTGATGTGCTTGGAAACATACGGTTTACGAATGATTATACTATGAATCAGAAACGTCTTGCCGATTTTCGACAATCACTTCAGTTGGAGTCCTATCTATATACAGACGGAGATAATGATTCAGAAGCGTATAAACAATTACAGGAGAAAATACGTACACTTCCGTATTTGGAGATTATGGCAGAAGAATTGGCACTTCCGGTAGAAGAATTTATTGCGAAATATACATGGTCATATGAACCTGATGAGGAAGGAAATATGAGCTACAATTGGCTGGTTAATCAGGAAGCTGTGCGGGTAATTCAAGAGAAATTCAGATCTGTGCGGCAAGCAAATCCGGAACAGTCGATATCGGATGTAGCATCAAATCTATATAGGGAAATGGTAGGAGTACAGTCACCCGCACCGGGTGCCGTGCATGTGACAGATATTACCGGAGCGATGTCATGTCTTAGACCGAAGCTTTTTGTTGCTGGTTTGGCAGCTTCCAAATACCCGAAATATCAGCAGGAGAATTTCCTGCTTTTAGACGAGGATATTGCACAGTTTGGAGCAGAAGCATCCGGCATGTTGTCGACAGAAAAAACGAATCAAAAGAGAAGTAATCTGTTACGTCTTGTATCCATGGCATCGACGCTTGGCAGTGATGTAAATCTTTCCTATGCAGGAATGGATGTGTCTGAACTAAAGAAGGATAATGCATCGTCTATGATTTTTGAACTTTGTCAGGAAGAGAAGGGCAGCAGTATTACGAATGAAGAACTGAATGCGAGAATCGTTAAAGTTGGATATTTCGAACCACGTATCACAGCAACCAGACTGGTTGGGCAGGCATATAATGCAGACAATATAATCCAATATGTGGGTGAGGAAGAAAATCCCTCTTCTGAAAAGGTATATACAGTGGATGAATGGGTTCAAAAAAAGAAGGATGTTCAGGTTATGGAAGCACCGGAACGGACGTCTGCTTTTACAGTGATTTCCGATGAAGAACTTGAACAACTGCTGGAGAAAGTCATCGGGCGTTGTGCGGGAAAAACCTATACAGATGAACAATATAGAAGTATCGCATCCGAAGAATTTGATCGGTTTATGATCGAACATCCACCGATAAATGAGATGGATGTAAAAAATGTCAGGGCTGAGTGGCTGAATATGATAGAAAATACATATTGCTCTGTGAAATTACCGGACGTTTTTGTTCCGAAAGTTATGAGTATGACTCTGGCGGATGGAAAACAGATCAGTGGAAGACCACATTTGTTGAAAAAGAAAGATGACGGATATGGATTTATCGTATATGAAGTTTGCCAGTGGAAGGAAAAGGAAGTAAATTATAGGGAAAACTTTGCTGAGCAGAAAAAAAAGTCTATGAAAGGGCAGTTTGAGGAAGCTGCCGGTGAGAAGCTGGCAGTATATAAGGAACTTTTGGAAAAAAACGGATATCCGGTAAAGTATGGAATAGTGAGGAATCTTCGATTAAATGATAGAATGAAGGTTTAGTGTAAGGCAGAGGAGAAAAATATGGATAATATGGACAGTTTAAAAATGGATGAAATATCCAGAAATCGGATTATCTCAGATATGGATAACAACTTTTTTGTGGAAGCGGGAGCCGGTTCCGGAAAAACAACCATGCTTGTAAACCGGATGGTTTCCATGATAGAACAGGGAAGGGATATCCCGCAGATTTGTGCGATCACATTTACAAAGGCAGCAGCAAATGAATTTCGTGGCAGATTCCAGAAGATTTTGCTTGAGCGAAGCACTCCGGAATGTAACTACGTTGATAAGGGATATGCTGGGCAGCTGCCAAAGCCGACAGACGAATCACGGGAGCGGTGTGCATATGCATTAAAGCATCTGGATGACTGTTTTATGGGAACCATTGATTCCTTTTGCCAGATGCTGATTGCAGAGCATCCTTATGAGACCGGCGTTCCTTCGGATGCATCTGTTGTTTCCGAAACAGAATTAACGGTTGTTTATAAACAGGAGTTTGTGCGCATTTGTGATGGTGAATATGGAGATGAACTTCGTAATCTGGCAGATAGTTTCAGCGCTCTGCACCGTATGCCGGAAAAGGTGTTTGTAGATGGAATCCGTATTTTCATGGAACACAAAGATGCGACGATTGCATATACGGAGAAGACAGACTATGTACCGGGCGCACTTGATCTGGAGTATCAGACACAGATCGAACAGATCCGCCGGGAAAATCCGGAGGAACTTATATTTCAGGGGATGTGGGAGAAGAAGCTGCCGCTTGTGCTTGGAAAGATGTGTCAGTTAAATCTGCAGGAAACAGAGGTTTATAGAACATTACAGAACCTGCAATATAATGTGACGATGACTTTTTTGATGAAGGCATCGAAGTGTATCGCTGAATATCTGCGAGAAAACGGATATATGACGTACTTTGATTATCTGTATTATCTTCGAAATATGTTGCGTGAGGATGCAAAAAATGGGGGCCGGATGATCTCCTATATTTCCAGACGACATTCCTATTATCTGATTGATGAGTTCCAGGATACAAATCCGATTCAGTCAGAGATTTTCTTCTATCTGACAGCAGAAAATCCGGTTGCAGACTGGATGGCGTGTGAGCCAAAGCCGGGAACACTTTTTATTGTGGGAGATCCGAAACAGTCAATTTACCGCTTTCGAAATGCAGATGTAGGATCATATCTGAGAGTGAAAGGATTGTTTGAGAATATGAAACATGGAGATATTCTGTGTCTGTCCAGAAATTTCCGTTCGCGAAAAAAACTGTGTGAGCATTTTAATGCAGTGTTCTCGAATACATTTGAACCGGGAACGAATCAGTGTGCATATACGCCGATTCCTGTTATGGAGGATCCTGTATCTGAATTTACAGGAGTGTATTCCTATATCTGTCATTCACCTCGTAGAGAGGGCGATAATATGAGAGATAAATATCAGGTATGCAATATCATAAAAAGATTAGTTGGAAATGAGGCATTTCAGATTCTGGCGGAGGATGGAGTACATCTGCGTACTATCCGGTATAGTGATATTATGGTTATTCATAAGTCGAAGACGCAAATGGGAGCTATGATTGATGAATTTGCAAGACAGGATATTCCTGTGCGAGTGGAAGGAAAGGTACTGTTTGAAGAATGTGAGGCGTTGAAGAAGGTCCTTGCAAGATATAAGGAGAGAAAAGAAAAAGTGATTTGTTCCCCGGCAAGTCTATTTTCAGAGATCATGGAGGAAGAGCAGATCTTCGAACATGTGGAAACAGATGGCATGGAAGTCCTCTATTACGTTTTGGAGCTGCTTCGTAAGGCAGAAAGCAGCGCAGAGATTGTAACACTGGAAGATGGAATCGCATATATAGAGAAGCTGATGCAGCCGGGAACCGATCAGGAACGATGCTTAAGTCTTTCGGATGACAAGGATTGCGTGTATATGGCAAATTTGCACAAGGTCAAAGGATTAGAGGCGCCGATTGTGATTCTTGCATACGCATGGCCTTGGCAGCAACCGCCGAATACACATATAGAATACCGGGCAGATGGAAGCGATATGTATGTATTTCGTGTACAAAATGAAGGCGTTAATTATCCGTGGAACAATTGGAAGAAGGAAATTAGTTTTTCTACAGAAATATATAAAAAATATGAAAATCAGGAGTTAGCAGCACTTGATGCAGAAGAACAACGGCTTATATATGTGGCGGCGACACGTGCAAGAAATGTATTGATTGTAAGTAATATCGAGGTAATCAAAAAAAATAGTATAGATTATGAGAGTGTGTGGAAACCATTGCTGAACAATGTATATGATTTCTTTTATATGGCAGACCGCTATAATCCGAATTATACACTTGCTGCAAAGAACAGGCCAAAAACGCAGGCAGCAGATCTATATAAGCGTGCAAAGGAGACATGCGTTTTGAATGATCGAACGGCAGAGACAGCGGGGTATGAAATCATTACACCGAGCCGTCTGGAACTTGATACGGATATACCGGTGGAGGATGTGTTGGATCTGCCGGAACGGGATACTGAGCGGGAAGCTGCAGAAGATATTTGCGCGAACTCATCGGATGGCATCACAAGGGAAGAACGGGGATATTTGCTTTCGCGCGCCAATATACTGGGCACGATGTTGCATCGCCTGATGGAAATTCTCGTAAATTCGAGAAATAAAATCTCAATTGATGATATGACAACGCAGATTCTGGAAGAGTGCCTGCCACCGGAAGATGAGGAGAAAAAAGATATATTTGCAAGGGCAATCGCTATGACAGCGGAAAACATTCGAAATGGCGGTTGTGCACAGAAAAATGATGCACCGCAGGATATCCTGCATACATTACTTGCGGCAGATGAAGTATACACGGAAGTTCCGTTTTGCTATTCGGAAAAACAGGGAGATCAGACACTGGTCTATAACGGAATCATGGATGTTGTTTATTGCGAAGAAGGAAGCTGGCATATCATTGATTACAAGACCAATTATGATGGAGAGCATCTGGATAAGAAGTATAAGGCACAGCTTGATGCTTACATCAAGGCGTTGAAGCAGACAACGGGGCATGATGCGGATGCGAAAATCTATCATATTGAACTATGAGTTCATTGAGAAGTGAAAAAAGGAATGTTAGAATACGAAAGGTGGCGAAAAAAACAGGTAATTTTGTATTGGTTGGATACATAGGAGGAATTGACTATGAGTGAGACTATGAAGATGATTGCGAACATGAGAAGACAGACTGGTCTGCTTGATGCAGAGCAGGAACAGCAGCTTGGCGCACGCATGGCGGCTGGGGGTGCCGATGGAGCGCGGGCGCGTGAGGAAATGATCAACGCGAATCTGGGGCTTGTTGCCTTTTGCGTGAACGACTACAAGAAGTACGGCGTGGAAGAGGAGGATCTTCTCACCATGGGTATCACGGGGTTGATTCGTGCGGTCGATAAGTTTGACTATACAATGGGATACCGGTTCAGCACTTTTGCTGTGAACTGGATTCGTCAGGCAATCTTCCGCGGGATGAAGGAGAGTGACAAGACCATTCGCCTGCCGGAGTATATGGCGAGCAATATTGCGAAGATCCGTCGGGAAGCAGACCGGATCAAACAGCAGACCGGAACCGAGGCGACGCTGGAGGATCTGGTGCGGACAACAGGCATGTCGGAGAAGAAGATCCGGCAGTGTCAGGAATACGGAGCCCGAAACATGGTGTCACTGGATGATTTTGTCGGAGATGAAGGAGACACCACAAGGAACGAGCTGATCGCAGATGAGACAGCGACGAACCCGGAGAAAGCAGTCCTTGACGAAGGAATTGCCGGTGCAGTACGCAACGTGCTTACGATGCTTCCGGAGAAAGAAGCGGCAGTCCTGACAATGCGTTATGGCCTGGATGGGAATGAGCCGATGACGCTGGAACAGGTGGCGAAACATCCACAGTTTGGCCTGACAAGAGAGCGTATCCGTCAGATTGAGAATCGGGCAATCAATCGTATTCGCCATAGCTACAAGATGAAGGAACAGCTTTGTGAATATGCATCCTAGTATACATACATATGCAATAACAGCATCTGAAAGTGGTGCTGTTATTTTGTTTAATAATGGAAAAAAAGGAATGTTTGTGTTACAATCAGGAACAGATTAAACATAAATATGGGGTAGCAGTATGAAAAAGAAAGTAAATGAATTTTCTATCCATGATCTGATGATGAACAATGTGAAGATGCCATCGTCAGCTTCTATACTTGACAAGATTATGGAAGAGAAAATGAATGCAATGGTGGAAACGGCACCGAAAAAAGAAAATATGACGGAAAAAAATACAGATTCAGAGACAGTGCCTGTAGAAGAACAAAAAGTAGAGAAGAAACCACATCCGGTTACAAAGCTTGTATTGTATCGACATTATACGACATATCAGGGAGTTTTCTCGGTATGGCCGAAAGAAGGCACAACGATGGAGGATTGTTTTTCCAAGGCAATTCTCTATGTGATGAAATGGTTCCGAAGCAGACTTGGAGACGGTGATTTCGAAGCATATGAGGAGTTAAAAGGATTACAGACAGATTACCCGGAACCAAAGGATAGCCAGAAGTTTGATATTGCGAAGGTTGGAGAACTTCGGGCACAGGTGCTTCTGGATGTACATACACTTTATCGTGATGATTTGAAGGATTGGACGTTCCGATTGCTGGAGCCGGATAATAACAACGACCAAAGTGGGATGCTAGGACGTACCTTTGTTACGAATATATTTGTCAGACAGGAAGAAAAACAGGTTGTGCTTGGTGTGAAGGTCACTTGCCGGGAACCAGCCAGCAACGAGGGCGAAGCTTCCGTTTATCGTCCTGGATTTATCAAGAATATGAATGAAGACGGACATCTGGAGATGGGAGAATATGGTATTCCGAGAAAGTATTCTTTCACAACAGGTGTATTCCGATTGAATGGAAAATCCAACCAGGATTGTACAGAGATGTTTGAGTCTCTCATTGATAACAAAGAAAGACAGATGCCAATTGTATTCTGTCCGGTAGAGTATTATGAGCAAAATCAGGTACAGATGGAAGGTATCGCGAAAAGTCTTCTTGGATTTGCGCATGTTGTTACCGTGGAAAATGGTGTGAACAAACTGTTTGGCACTAATATGAATAAACAGGAATACATTGACACGATTGCGCAGCATCAGGTAATCCTGCATAAGGAAAATCATGTATTCGCAGAGCATGTCGAACCGCTTTATTTTGATACGGAAGAAGAGACGATACAGGTACAATTGCAGGAGTTTGTAAAGCAGGAACCAAAGAGAAAGCAGTTCTCATTTGGAACCTATCAGTTTTATACTGAGGCAAGAAAGGCATACCAGAAAGCAGAACTTGAACGCAGGGACAAGGATTCCATCTATGCCGCACGATATGAAGAAGAAAAAGAAAAACGCGAGCGGTTAGAGTCGGATTATCATGAAGTAAAACAGGATATCGCGGGGCTTGAAAACAAAAATCAGGCATTGCAGCGGGAAGTAAAGAAAAAAGATGAAGCCATCCGTGTTATAAGCAGTGAGAAAGACAAGCAGTGGAAGGATATGGATCAACTTCGGATGGAACTCGAGCAACTGAAGGAGAAGCATGAAGCAGCAGTTACAGAAGTTCCGGACACAACAGCGATTGAAGAAAATTATAAAAAGATCATCAAGCCATTGATTGATTGTCCGCAATACAGTTCTTCCATTCGATCAGACGTGATTGCATGGATTAAAAAATATTATGATGATACATTGATCGTACATCCAAGGGCAGAAAAAGCGCTGGCAGATGATAACCGGAATCTGGATTGGAAACGTCTTTGCCTGATTATTCATTATATAGCAGGATATACAGTCCATCTAAACGAGGGTGGAACAACCCGGGATGAAAATATCGCCAGGGAATATGATCCGATGGAATGCGCCATTTCCGTTGATAATACCTCTTCCGGGGATTCCGGAGCAACAGAGATATTTAAAGATAAATATACAATCAATATTTCGGCCTGGGATTCCGGAAAATCAGATGTCATATTAGACAAACATGTCAAATATGGCAAAGGGCAGGACAGCAATATGATACGTGTATATTTCTATTATGATGCAGATATCAAGAAGAGTATCATCGGATATATGCCGGATCATCTGCCTACAAGGAAGGACTCACATTAGGAGAATATGGGAGGTAGCAGAATGATTACGGGAGATGTAATATTTAATCTGCCATTTTATAATGCAAAGGGAATATTGACCGGTGGGGATATCTATGGCCCCCGTTACCGGATTGCCAAGATTACGGTGGAACAGGAGCCGGAGGAAGAAGGTGGCGAGCCATCTTCGCAGGATTTTTTCGAGGTATGTATCTGGAATGCAAGTACCTGCTATGAGAAGACACCGGAAGAAATGATCACCAGAAAGACATTTTCGTTTGACGCAGAGGGCAGAGAAGCCGTGCTTGCATGGTTGAACGAGATGATTCCGGAGAAGAAGCTGTAAAGGAAATGACATAAGAAAAGCTCAGTCGATGATCGGCTGAGCTTATTTTAGTTATAATGTTATTCGCCATGAAATTCAATTGTGTAGGTGTGCACGGCTTTTGCATTCGCTTCCAGCTTCTGTTCGCCCGGTTTCTTGGACAAATCATCTTCAAATCCTAGGTCATCTGTCCGTCCGAACCAAGGCTCCAGACAGACATACGGACCTTCCGGTTTTGACCAGATTCCGACGTATGGGAAGTCTGTGCAGGTGAGCGTAACAAATGGCTTTTTATCTGCATCAACAAGTCCGACACTCGGAAGCTGTCCGTCCTCGAAGACCAGAGCATCCTTGTCAAACATTGTATCTGTAACAGGAACATAGTCAGAACCATCGTTAAAAGGATAGGTTTTGCTTGTGTCTGCCAATCCGGAACCGTTTGGATCAAGCAGGAGATAGTGCCGCGGATTTGCATTCGGCAGGGCAATGAAATATTCGCTCCGCGCATGTCCCGGTGCAATCTGGAATCCCGGATGACCACCGATGGAATATAGCATTTCATCAGAACCTAGATTTTTCACTGTCCATGTGACGTGCAGAAGCCGTGGATTTTCAGCATCCAGTTTATGTGTGATCAGAAGTTCAAATTTAAATGGATAGATCCGTAACGTTTCATCCGAGTATACAAGCTTATGCGTGATGGAATCGGCGGTTTCTTCGCTACAAGTAAATTCTGCATCACGTGCAAAACCATGCTGTGTCTTCATGGTATAGGAGTTTCCGTTGTAGTGGTATGTATTGCTATTTACCTTTCCGACAAATGGGAACAGAACAGGTGCATGTCGGTTCCAGACTGCCGGATCGGCACACCAGATTCGTTCGAAATCCTGTGCCTTATCGTAGACACTTGTAAGCTCGGCACCATGGTCGGATACCGTGACTTTTAAATAATCATTTTCAATCGTATGTAACATGTGGTTATTCCTCCTGCAAAATGGATTGTAATATAATTTGTTTACCAGTCGGTTCTCCCGGCTGAAACATTTATTCCGGATATAATGAAGCACGCTGATGCGTGCGCAGGTCATCACGCTATCGCGTGGTGACAGCTGATAAATTAAAATAGATTTTCCTTCGTCAACATCTCGTCGACAATTCCCAGAATCGAATTAAGCTCATAGCGAAACCGCTGACGTGCCTCATCAAGGAAATGCTCGTTCTTTTTATATTTGCCAATCTCAAATGCATCGGTTCCGTTGTTCAATGCAAGCGTCACGATTCCCTGATAAAACTCGATATTCGTATAGCCATTTACAATCATATCCGCCTGTACGATATGTTCCATGAACTGCGGTGTCAGTACATAGAATGCAAGCTGTGGGTCGGATGTGTCGACCTTGAACTGCTGGTTGAACTGTGCATTTTCCGTCTCAACCGTGTTTCGGTCGATATTGAACAGATCCGTTGCACCGTTTATGATGCCGGAGAAAAATCCCTTCTCCTTGCGCGGATTCTTGCGCTCACGGATGCGGACATAGCCATTTAACGGCTGGCGCAGTGCCAGATTGATGACGGGACCGCGGAACACCGTGTAATAGGAAGTGGTTGTGTTGCCGTCGCTGTCGGTGCTTTCCTGTTCGACTTCGAGATGCAGGTCACAATAGGTGATCGGCACACCGCGATAAGTTCCGCTGATATAGTCGGAGCCGCTGGAACGGTCGTAGTTTGGAAGAATGCTGCAATGCTCGAGAAAGTCTCTGTTAAAATACTGATTTGGATTGTACTGCTCAATCGCGATGCGTTCTGCGAGGATTTCTCTTACGACGGACTGACCGACCAGATTCTTCATCTGATCTTGTCTCTCGTTCATATGGGCGGCGTATTTTGCGGAAGCAACAATTGCACCGATACCAACAAGAAGGATGCAGATACCCGGTATGGTATTCCCGGATTGGATTATTGAGATTCCCCACATAATAATACCCATCGAGAGGATAAGTAAAATAGGCGTCAATATAAAACCGATTCGCTGTTTCTTCTGATTTGCCGCAATCTGGGATAGAAGCTGTTCGTCATTTGGATTTGCCATAGTATGTAATATACCTCGATTCGTCTAAAATAAATTATCCTTCGTCAGAATCTCGTCGATGATGCTCAGGATATTCTGGAATTCATCGCGGAAGGTCTGTCGTGTTTTTTCTAAGCGGGAGCGACTGCCAATTGTTTTCTTCACCTCAAAAGAATCTTTTCCATTATTTAGTGTCAGGGTTATCCGATCCCCTGCAAATTCAAGATTTGTATAGCCGTCGGCTTTCTCGTCCGCAGCAACAATGCGTTCCATAAACTGTGGTGTTAGTATATAAAAGGCAAGCTGATCGTCGGAGGTGCTGACCTTGAACTGTTGGTTAAATGGATCACTTTCCATCTCAACCACATTTTGATTCATTCCCAAAAACTCGGCTGCGCTGTTGAATAACCCGGTGAATAAGCTGTTCTGCTTGCGCGGATTCTTTCGTTCGCGGATGCGGACATAGCCGTCCATGCGTTGCTTCATATGCAGAGTGATCACATGACCACGGAAATTCGTCTCATAGTGTTTGGACGTGTGTCCATCGTCGTCCTGTCGCTCCGTTTCGTATTCCAGATGCAGATCGCAGAAGGTAAATGGAACACCACGATAAGTACCGGATACATAATCTGAGCCAGAGATACGATCGTAGTTTGGAAGAATGTTGCAGCCTTTCACGAAGTCCGCATTGATATATTCGTTTGGTGCATATTTGGTAATCTGCACTTTCTCCGCCAGAACATCCCGGATGATATACTCGCCAAGTGCGTCTTTCAGTTTCTTTTGCAGCTTGTTGACGCTTTTTCCAATCAGGATAAAAAGCACAATGCATAAGATACCGAGTGTGATGATGCCAATACCGCTTGTTACACCGTTTCTTCCCCAGCGCATGGCACCCCACAGAATCAGCGCCGGGATTGCGAGAAATATAAGTGGATGAATAAAGTTTAAGAATTTAATCATCCGCTGTTTGCTGGAAATCTGTGATATGATCTGTGAATCAGATAGATTTGAATCCATAATGTACATCCCCCTTATTTTGTAATATTTTGCATTATTATACATGGAAAAAATGAGGAATGCAATGGAACTGACCGGTCGGATGCTGCATTATTTTGGGTTCTGTCTGTAATTATGTTTGCGTTGATGGTTATTCGGTTGTATTATGTAATTTGGATTATAATATATGTGGAAAATACAAGAGATGTTTGAGATGGAGATGATGATAGATGACCATGGATGAATTACAGCCGGGGCAGAGCGCGTATATCACGGCGGTCGGCGGAGAAGGTGCCTTGCGGCATCATCTTCTGGATATGGGCCTGACGCCGGGAACGGAAGTCACTCTGCAGAAGATTGCACCGATGGGTGACCCGGTACAGATGAAGGTGCGTGGATATGAGCTTACGCTGCGATTGAGTGAGGCACAGAAAATAGATGTGGATCATGTGCATGAAAAGGAAGCGGAAGCCCCAAAACAGACTGTGCGTTATGAGTCGATTGAACACCCGGGAGTTGGTGAGTTAGGACAGGCGGATCCTACCCATATACATGATGAGAAGACGGCAGTTCCAAAGGGCGGTAAGCTGACGTTTGCGCTTGCCGGCAATCAGAACTGTGGCAAGACGACACTGTTTAACCAGTTGACAGGAGCCAATCAGCATGTCGGGAATTTCCCCGGTGTGACGGTTGACCGGAAGGATGGTACGATCCGGAATCACCCGGAGGCAACGGTGACAGATCTGCCGGGTATTTATTCGCTTTCCCCGTATTCAAGCGAGGAGATTGTGACGCGGGAATTCCTGATCGAAGGTAAGCCAAGTGGCATTATCAATATTGTGGATGCGTCGAACTTAGAACGGAATCTGTGCCTGACGATGCAGCTCATGGAACTTGGAATTCCGATGGTGCTTGCATTAAATATGATGGATGAGGTGCGGGCGAACGGCGGTACGATCCGTGTAAATGAGCTCGAGCAGATACTTGGAATTCCGGTGGTGCCAATCTCAGCTGCGAAGAATGAAGGAATCGATGAACTGGTAAGCCATGCCATGCATGTGGCAAGATACCATGAACCACCTGGAAGAATTGATTTCTGCCCGGACAGTAAGGATGACAAAGATCCGGTTGGAGCGGTGCATCGCTGTATCCATGCAGTTGCGCATATGATTGAAAATGATGCGAAGGAAGCCGATCTCCCTGTGCGGTTTGCTGCAACAAAGCTGATCGAGAAGGATGCACCAATCGAAGAGGCACTGCAGCTTGCAGAAGATAAGAAGGAAGCATTTGAGCAGATCGTGTCAGTCATGGAGAAGGAAACCGGACTTGACCGGGAAGCTGCAATCGCCGATATGCGGTTTCAGTTTATCGGGAGATTGTGTGAGAAGACAGTTGTGCGTCCGCATGAGAGTAAGGAACACCGGAGAAGCGTAAAGATAGATAAACTTCTGACAGGAAAATACACAGCGATTCCGTGTTTCGTCGGGATTATGGCGATTGTATTTGCCATGACTTTCAGTCTGCTTGGTGCGTGGCTGTCTGATGTGATGGCACTTGGCGTTGATGCAGTCATTGGATGGATCAACAAGGGCCTTATCGCTGCGCAGATTAATCCGGTGGTACGTTCTCTTGTGGTGGATGGTATCTGTCAGGGCGTCGGAAGTGTCATCAGTTTTCTTCCTATGATCGTGATCCTGTTTTTCTTCCTGTCGATTCTGGAAGATACCGGATATATGGCGCGGGTTGCATTTGTCATGGATAAACCGCTTCGTAAGATTGGTTTATCGGGCAGAAGCTTCGTGCCGATGCTGATTGGATTCGGATGCTCCGTGCCTGCGATCATGGCGACACGGACGCTTTCAAGTGAACGTGACCGGAAGATGACGATCCTGCTGACACCGTTTATGAGCTGTAGTGCGAAGCTTCCAATCTACACACTTATGATCAGTGCATTTGTGCAGCGGCAGTATCGTGTATTTGCGATGGTCGGACTCTATCTGATCGGGATTGTGTGTGCAGTGATCTATGCACTGATTCTGAAGGTAACGAAATTCAAGGGTGAGCCGGTTCCTTTCGTCATGGAATTGCCGAACTACCGGCTGCCGTCTGCAAAAAGCGTGCTGCACCTGATCTGGGAGAAGGCAAAGGGATTTATCCAGAAAGCATTTACGATTATCTTCCTTGCTTCAATCATTATCTGGTTCCTGCAGACCTTCGATCTGCGGTTCAACGTAGCCGCATCCGCGGACCAGAGTATGCTTGCCCTGATCGGAAGCCTGATTGCTCCAATCTTCAAGCCGCTTGGATTCGGGGACTGGAGAGTGTCAACGGCGCTGATTACAGGATTTACAGCCAAAGAGAGCGTGGTATCAACGATTACGGTTCTGCTCGGTGGTGATGTGACGAGCGTGGCAACGTTATTTACTCCGTTTACGGCAATGGTATTCCTGATCTTTACGTTGCTTTATACACCATGTGTGGCTGCGATTGCTACAGTGAAGCGGGAAATGGGCGGCACGAAAGCGGCAGTGATCACGGTTATTGTGCAATGTCTCATCGCATGGGTTGTTGCATTCTTAGTCCATGCGGTTGGATTGGCGTTTGGCATTGCGTAATTCGTCCGTGCATTTGTACATACAAACAAAGCGGAAATGCTTCCGTGTGGGAAAAGCATTTTTAACTTGGAAAAAAGTAATTGATAAATAATATCAAAAAAACACTTGACATTCATTTTCGATAGGACTAGTATGTCGGTAAACAAAGAGCAAATGCTGAGAACAGAACAAGGTTTTCGAAAGGAAATACTTCAGAGAGCTGTCGGCTGGTGTGAGACAGTGTAGGACTTCGGGAATTATCCTCTGCGAGCAGTGCACTGAATTCCTAGATGGACATTAGGTGTCACCGGTTTTCTACCGTTACATAGAAGCTTATTTCACAGATGACATGTTGAGATAACAGTATGAATGCAATATATCGATATGCGGTCTGTAAGATAAGAATGAGTGGTCGCATATGCGGCAAATAAAGTGGTAACGCGGAAGTTTAAACCTTCGTCTTTATGTAAGACGGAGGTTTTTTTTATGCTTTTACTCTTTGCAAATATTTAGAAGGGAGCCGCCGCGTGGCGGGCGAGGAAGTATGAATGGTTTAGTAATTGTATTAATCGGAATTGTAGTGTTGTTTGCGGGCTATCTTTTCTATGGCAGATGGCTTGCAAAGAAATGGGGAATTGATCCGAAGGCTGAAACTCCGGCAGTGAAGTACGAGGATGGAGAAGACTATGTTCCATCGTCCAAATTCACGGTATTCGCACATCAGTTTTCATCCATCGCAGGTGCAGGCCCTGTAACCGGACCAATCCTTGCATCTGTATTCGGCTGGGTGCCGGTATTGCTCTGGCTGTTGATCGGTGGATTGTTCTTCGGAGCCGTACAGGATTTTGGAGCTTTGTATGCATCTGTAAAGAACGAAGGTAAATCGATGGGTATGATCATCGAGAAGTATATTGGTAAGGCAGGAAGAAAGCTCTTCATGCTGTTTTGCTGGCTGTTCACATTGCTTGTTATCGCAGCATTTACGGATATGGTAGCCGGAACCTTCGTTGGTAAGGGTGTTGCAGATATGGCGAAGGAGACAAGCTATGCAAATGCATCCGCCGCTTCTATCTCTATGTTGTTTATCGTAGCAGCAATCGTATTTGGTGTAATCCAGAAGCATGTAAAAAATATGAACGAAGGTGTCAGAGCTGTCATTGCAATCGCACTTTTGGTAGGTATGTTTGCGCTTGGTATGCATTTTCCATGGTATGCTACAAAGAGTGCATGGATCTACATTGTTATGGCATATCTGTTCCTTGCATCGGTTATGCCAATGTGGTTACTGATGCAGCCACGTGATTACATGACGACATTCATGCTGCTTGGCATGATCGTCGGTGCGGTTGTCGGTGTTGTTGTAGCACATCCAACGATGCAGCTCAATGCATATAACGGATTTAATGTCGGTGGAAATTATCTGTTTCCAACATTGTTTGTAACAATTGCCTGTGGTGCGGTTTCCGGATTCCACAGTCTGGTATCTTCCGGTACATCATCGAAGACAATCCGGAACGAGAAGGATATGCCGATGGTTGGTTATGGCGCTATGATTGTAGAGTCCCTGCTCGGTATTGTTGCATTGGTTGTTGTCGGTGCTGTTGCAGTCAATGGTACGAAACCGGAGGGAACACCATTTGCAATCTTCTCCAGTGGTGTTGCCGGTTTCCTGGAGAAGCTTGGTCTGCCGGTTCAGCTCGCAACTGTATTTATGACAATGTGTGTATCTGCACTTGCACTGACCTCTCTCGATTCCGTTGCACGTATCGGACGTATGTCTTTCCAGGAGCTGTTCCTCGGCGATACAACCGATACATCTAAAATGCCTGTATGGCAGAAAATTTTGACTAACAAATATTTCGCAACTGTGGTAACATTATTCTTTGGATATTTACTGACACTTGGTGGATATACTAATGTATGGCCTTTGTTTGGTTCTGCAAACCAGTTGCTTGCAGCGCTTGTCCTGATCGCACTTGCAGTATTCCTGAAGACAACCGGAAGAACCGGATGGACACTGTACGCACCAATGTTCATCATGCTTTGTGTTACATTTACTGCATTGGTACAGAAGACAATCGCACTTGTAAAGAACATCGTCGGCGGAAATGCAACAATGCTGGTTGATGGATTGCAGTTTATCGTCGCAATCCTGTTGATGGTACTTGGTGTGCTGGTTGCATTTAGCTGTCTGAAGAAGCTGTTCACGAAGAAAGCAGAGGCTGAAAATTAGGAGAATTGCGAAATAATATAACAAAAATCGTACGTATATTACATATTAGATTTGTATAATATAGGATGTATTGAAACTAAGAAGTACTAAAGATGTTCTGATATAGGTTTTGATAACGGACGCAACCGCCGCCGATTCGCCGTCCATGGCTCAGCGGCGGCTTGTTTGAACATCGTGTTCAAACATTGCTGGATATTTACAGAACATCAAGTACTTCTATGTTCCTAACATATCTATATTCCACAAATCTGATATGCTTATATACGTACGATATTTACAAATAGGTTTCGTAATAACAAATTTTTGACTTTGGAAGGAGATACAGGATGTGTACAGCAGCGACGTATAAGACGAAAGATTTTTATTTTGGACGGACGCTTGATTATGAGTTTTCGTATGGCGATGAGGTGACGGTGACACCGCGGAATTTCTGTTTCCGGTTCCGGCATATGGGTGAAGTGAAGACGCACTATGCGATGATCGGTATGGCGTATGTGGCAGATGATTATCCGCTCTACTATGATGCAGTAAATGAGAAAGGACTCGGTATGGCAGGCTTGAATTTCGTTGGAAATGCGAAGTATCAGGACGAGCAGGCAGGTCGTGAGAATGTGGCACAGTTTGAGTTTATTCCATGGATTTTGAGCCAGTGTGCAACGGTGCTCGAAGCACGTAAAGCGTTAGAAAAGATGAATCTCGTTGGAACACCGTATAGTGAGAAGCTGCCATGTGCATCGCTGCACTGGATTATTGCAGATAAGGACGCCGCAATCGTGGTAGAATGTGTGGAGGATGGCTTGCATGTCTATGACAATCCGGTTGGAGTGCTGACCAACAATCCGCCATTTCCGGTGCAGATGTTCATGCTGAACAATTACATGCATGTATCACCAAGCCAGCCGGAAAATCACTTTGCGAAGGAACTTCCGCTTGCGACATATAGCCGAGGCATGGGTGGACTTGGACTTCCGGGCGATCTTTCATCGGCGTCGCGGTTTGCAAAGGTCGCATTTACAAAGATGCATGCAATCTCGGGAGAGTCAGAAGCGGAGAGTGTGAGCCAGTTCTTCCATATCTTAGGTTCGGTAGAGCAGCAGCGAGGCTGTTGTGAGGTGGAACCTGGAAAGTATGAGATTACGATCTATACGTCCTGTGTTAATACGGATAAGGGAATCTATTATTATACAACCTATGACAATCATCAGATTCAGGCGGTGGATATGCACCGGGAGGATCTGGATGGATCTACACTTCGCCGGTATCCGCTCATCAATGAAGAGCAGATTCATGTGGTGAATTAGTAGTCAATAGTCATGGTTACAGAAATGATCTAATTTTGTGGTAACTAGAGTTTGAGGCAGTCGATGAAAGTCGGCTGCCTTTTTTAGTGGTTGAGTGGTAAGTAGGAGCAATGTGTTAGAAAACCGGAAGATTACTCCAAGTGGAACTGGAAGGGAAGCAAGCGGGTAGGAGTAAAGAGTGGAAAAACGGGAAGATTACTCCAAGTGGAAGAAAAGAGG
>ERZ1026776.915-NODE-915-length-18378-cov-44.339027_pt1 | contig 18378 bp, 13 predicted proteins | sample MGYA00380125_ERZ1026776 | MGnify/ENA primary metagenome ERZ1026776 (study PRJEB33269, sample SAMEA4719761) | human gut metagenome | biome: human-associated habitat; feature: organic feature; material: feces | place: Cameroon | collected 2013-10 ...
GCAATTCAAGCAAGCTTGATTGCATTCGCCTTGCACGATGATTCAGCCCGCACTTTCTAAATCCGAAACTTCAATTAAATAACGAACGTTTCTGCATGAAAAAAACAGTTCTATTTTCTACCCTCTTCGCCCTGGCCCTGACCGCTGGGGCGCAGTCGGCTGCAGACCCCGTACTGATGGTTATCAACGGCAAGCCTGTAACAAAGAGCGAATTTGAATACTCCTTCCACAAGAATGGCAATGTACAAGATGCCGTTGAGCAAAAATCGGTGCAGGAGTATGTGCCCATGTTTATCAATTACAAGCTGAAAGTGGCTGCTGCCGAGGCTGCACACCTTGACACGCTGTCGAGCTACAAAAAGGAGTTTTTGACATACCGCGACATGCAGCTCACGCCCTTCATGGTGGACAGCTTCTTTACCGACTCTATAGCACGTGTGGTTTATGCCAACACCGAGAAACAACTCGGCGGCAAGGATTTGATACAGACATCGCACATACTCATACGTCTGGGACAAAAGGCTACCGAGGCGGAAAAGGCTGCAGCCAAGTTGAAGGCGGACTCTATTTACAACGCCATTGTCAATGGCGCCGACTTTGCTGAAATGGCTAAAAAGTATTCAGCTGACCCTGGCAGTGCTGCCAAGGGCGGCCAACTGCCTATGGTGGGACCCGGCCAATTTGTAAAGGAATTTGAAGATGCTGCCTATGCTCTGAAACAAGGCGAAATGTCGAAGCCCGTATTGTCGGCCTTTGGCTACCACATCATCAAAATGGACGAGCGCAAGCCGCTTGCCCCCTACGAAAAGCTGAAGGGTGACATCATGGCCATGCTCAAACGACAGAACATTGATGAAGCATCGGCTGAATACCGCATCAAGAAACTGGTTGCGGCATCGAATGGCAAACTTACACGCGAGGAGGTGCTCGACAGCGTGATGAATGCCAACATCGGCCACAACGATGCGCTGCGCTACCTCATACAGGAGTATCACGATGGGTTGCTGCTTTACGAAGTAAGCAAACGACAAGTGTGGGACGTAGCTGCTGCCGACACCAAGGGACTCGAAACGTGGTATAAAACGCACAAAGCTGACTACGCATGGAAGGCTCCAAAATTCAAAGGCTTTATCTATCACTGCAAAAACGCCAAGGATGCCAAGGCGGTGAACAAAATGCTGAAGAAGTATGGTGCCGGCGAGTGGCGCAAACAGCTCAAGCAACAGTTTAACAAGGACTCTATCACCGTGTCGGTGAGTGGCCCCTACCTCTGCTCACAAGGCGAAAATTCTGTAATTGACGCCTACGCCTTTAAGGCCAGCAACAACGTGAAACAGCCCAAGGGATTTACCATGACCGGGGTGAGCGGCAAGGTGATGAAACAGCCTAAGTCGTACATTGACGTGAAGGCTCAGGTGACAAGCGACTACCAGGCCGAATGCGAAAGGCTGTGGGTGGAAAAGTTGCGCAAGCAGTTTACCTTCACTGTTAACGAAGATGTGCTGAAAACCGTAAAATAAGCTATGACTAAAAAACTTTGGGGGGCTTTGCTGGCTCTATCGCCAATGCTTGGCTTTGCACAGACCAACATTGTAGACGAAATTATATGGGTTGTGGGCAATGAGCCTATCCTGTTGTCCGACGTGGAGGAGACTCGCATCTCGTCCGAAGCATACGGCCAGCCGGTTGACAACCCTTATTGCACCATACCCGAACAAATTGCTGTTAACAAGCTGTTTGTGCACCAAGCTGAGCTGGACAGTGTGACGGTGAGCGAATCGGACGTGATACGTGCCGTCGACAACCGCATCAGCGAGAGCATTCAAGCCTTTGGCTCACGCGAGGCTCTGGAACAGATGTACGGGCGTTCGGTGTCGCAAATGCGCGAGAACCTTAAAAAGCAGTATCGCGAGCAGATGATGGCTGACGAAGTGCGCCAAAAACTCACTACCGATGTGAAAGCCACACCGGCCGAAGTGCGCGAATACTTCAAGAATGTGCCCAACGACAGTCTGCCTTTTATACCAACGCAGGTTGAGGTGCAAATTATCACCTCGGTGCCCGAAGTACCTCGTGCTGAGGTCGAACGTATCGAAAACAAACTGCGCGAATATGCACGCCGTGTCAACAGCGGCGAGGCAGACTTTTCAACCCTTGCCAAATTCTACTCTGAAGATGGCTCTGCACGCAATGGCGGCGAATTGGGGTATATGGGACGCAACCAGCTCGTACCTGAATTCGCCAACGTGGCTTTTACACTTAACGACCCCAAAAAGGTGTCGAAAATAGTGCGCAGCGAATATGGCTACCATATCATTCAGCTGATTGATAAGAAAGGCGACAAGATTAACGTACGCCACATTCTGCTCAAGCCTCACATTGACGATAGCGAAATTGAAAAGGGCATAGCACGCCTCGACTCCATTGCCAACGACATTCGTGCCAACAAGTTTACATTTGACGCAGCCGCATTGGCTTTGTCTGACGACAAAGACACACGCAACAACCATGGCCTCATGGCCAATGTTGACCAGCAAAACGGTACAGTGAGCTCGCGCTTTGAAATGCAAGACTTGCCTGCCGATGTGGCCAAGGTGGTTGACACGCTTAGCGTAGGACAGATTTCGCGTGCCTTCCGCATGACCAATGACAAGGGCCAGGAGGTATGCGCTGTTGTGATGCTCAAAAACCGCATTGAGGGACACCCTGCCAACATGACTGAGGACTTTCAGACGCTGCGCGACGTGGTTGTGAACAAGCGCAAGGAAGAGAAGATTGAGCAGTGGATTAAGGACAAAATCAAAACGACTTACGTGCGCATCAGTCCCGACTGGCGTAACTGCAAATTCCACTATGAAGGTTGGGTGAAGTAATTTACCAAACAACGTACCTAAATAATGAGAGCCTGCATTTGACTACACACAATGCAGGCTCTCATACTCATTGAACAAGTGAACGATAAATTAGTATGAAACGCAAACAGCTCATAATTAGCGCTATTACGCTCTGCATCGAAAGCATCGTGTTCAGCTTGATATTCTATGCAATCTACAATTTAGGGGGCTTTCTATTCGACATTCCCTATTTGCCCGCGCAGACTCTACCTATTTGTTTCTTGATTTACATCATACTCAATATAGCTCGGCACATTTTCATACAACGTAAATAAACACGGCGTGGCATTTGCAGAGCCTCATTCCACTATTTACAACACATAAATGGCACGCCTTAAATATATAATATACAACACTAAATGCCAGTGTATAAGCCACACGACTTTGATATCGCGACTTATACACTGGCATTTAGTGTTACTACACCTACGGTGTGGTGCGTACTTGTGTCTACAAATATTATTTATTCGGCAAGGTAGGCAGACACGTTCTTCTCGATACGGGCAAGTACGTCGCCAGTCTCTTCAGGAACGAACTTTTCACCTGTAATGTGCTCGTAAAGTTCGATGTAGCGGGCAGAAATGCTGTTGACAATCTCGTCTGTCATTTCGGGCACTTGCTGGCCTTCTTTTCCTTGGAAACCATTGTCCATCAACCATTCGCGTACAAACTCCTTTGATAGCTGCTTTTGAGGCTCACCTGCGGCAAAACGCTGCTCATAGCCTTCTGAATAGAAATAGCGTGAAGAGTCGGGCGTGTGAATTTCGTCCATCAAATAGATAGTGCCGTTATGCTTGCCAAACTCATACTTGGTGTCGACCAAGATAAGGCCGCGCTTGGCAGCAATTTCGGTACCACGCTCAAAGAGTGCGAGTGTGTACTTTTCGAGCACAGCATATTCTTCGGGAGTGGCAAGGCCACGTGCCAAGATTTCTTCCTTTGAAATATCGGCGTCATGCTCGCCAATCTCGGCCTTGGTTGTAGGCGTAATGATGGGCTGAGGGAACTTTTGGTTTTCCTTCATGCCCTCGGGCAGTTTCACACCGCAAATTTCGCGCACACCGCTTTTGTAAGCACGCCATGCACTGCCACAAAGGTGGCCACGTACAATCATCTCAACGGGAAATCCCTCACACATCACACCAACCGTTACCATGGGGTCGGGGGTGGCCAACTTCCAGTTAGGACAGATGTCGGTTGTGGCATCGAGGAATTTGGCAGCAATTTGGTTGAGCACTTGTCCCTTGAAAGGAATGCCCTTGGGCAAGATTACATCAAATGCCGAGATACGGTCAGTTGCCACCATGGCCAAACGGTCGCCAAGGTTGTAAACATCACGCACCTTGCCATGATAAACACTCTTTTGTCCTTGAAAATGGAAATCAGTTTTTGTTAAAGCAGACATTGTTATTTGGTATTTTGAGCAGAGCTTCAGACACATGCCTTTGTCCCTGCCAATGTTTGTAATTTTCTGAATTTATGAGTCGTTGTTCACTATCAGCTGGCATGAATTGCGCAGCGTTTGCTTCAGTAGTTTTGGCCTCATCACGTACGCAACCCGTTACGCCCATTCTTCAATCTGAACGTATGCTAACAAGTCAAGGCATATTGACTAATACTGGGCGTGAGCGTATAGACGAAACTTGAATACCTGCATAAAATACAAAAAGGCAACAGGAGGAGCGCCATTTGCCGCATGGCGTTTATCACCATCACATTTTGCTCCAACTACTACCTTCCCGCCTCATTACGATATTTTGCTTTCGTTTTCTCGCTGCTCGCGAAGTCGCTTTACACGATCGTCCTCACGCTTGTATGCCTCGACTATACGTGTCACAAGTTTATGGCGAATGATATCCTTCTGCGTCATTTCAACAAAAGCTATGCCATCAACTCCCTGCAATATACGCTGGGCCTCGACAAGACCGCTTTTTTGCGACAACGGCAAGTCTATCTGCGTGCGGTCACCCGTCACGATCATTTTGGTATTCCAGCCCATACGGGTTAGGAACATCTTTATCTGTGCCGAGGTGGTGTTTTGCGCCTCGTCAAGTATCACCACTGCATCATTAAGCGTGCGGCCACGCATAAAGGCCAACGGCGCTATCTGAATGACATTGGTGTCCATGTACTCCTGCAGTTTGGCTGCCGGAATCATCTCTTGCAACGCGTCATACAAAGGCTGCAAGTATGGGTCAATCTTGTCCTTCATGTCACCCGGCAAGAAACCAAGTTTCTCACCAGCCTCAACAGCGGGACGACTTAATATGATTTTCTTTACCGCCTTGCTTTTCAAAGCGCGCACAGCCAAGGCTATGGCGGTATAGGTCTTTCCCGAACCTGCCGGCCCAACGGCAAAAATCATGTCACATTTGTCGTAGGCTTCAACCAATTTGCGCTGATTTTCAGAGCGCGGCGTGATGGGCTTGCCACCCGTGCTGTACACTATTACGTCTTGCGACGTTTCGGCATTGGTTGTATGCCCTTTTACTATATTGAGTATATCCTCCTCTGCCAGACGGTTGAATTTGGCACAATGCTTTTCAAGCTTTTGAAACACATCTTCAAAATCAGCCATGTCCTCTTCACCACCCATTACACGCACCACATTGTCACGCGCCATAATACGTAATTTCGGACACAAGGCACGCAACATCTTTATGTTCACGTTGTTTGCCCCATAAAATATGACGGGGTCGGCCTCCTCAAGTATGAAATGCTTCTCTATCATGAAAAAGTTTGTACCAGCCCATTTATAGGACTGCCTTTATTATTTCAGTTTTATTTATCTGCAAAATTAAAAAATACCACCGAAATGCGCTAACTTTGTGAACGCATTTTCGCGCAAACTTTACATTTCAAAGCAAGTAACACCTTTATGAAGAACTTTTACAAACCGCGTCGCATACATTTCATCGTGGGTTTCGGCATTATATTCATCACGCTTGGCATACTTAAATGCACACACCCTGAGTGGCGGTTGCCACGACTGGCCAATAACGACAATGACAAAAGCGAAATCAAATCGCACACGCCCGACAGCATAGAGTTGCAAGCTGCCAAAGTTGACAAACTGTTGCTCACCGTGCGCAACAAGCCCATTCTGCTACGCAAAGACGGTAGTCGTGTCAAAAACCGCGTGACAAGTGTGCCACGATTTGAGACCTCCTTTCCCGACCTGAATGATGTGCAACTGGCTACAGCCAAGCGCCTTGGCATTCCGCAAATCCAAAACCGCGAGGAAGCACACAAGCACATGCAGGAGTTGGTCTACATTGCCGACAATCCTTTTTACCATGTACAACGCCTGCACCAATCTATCCCCTACCTTGTACCACGGGCAGCCCGACTGCTCAATGTCATAGCAAGGGCCTTCAACGATTCGTTGGCCACAAAGGGCTACCCTCCACACAAACTGCTCATCACGTCGGTGCTACGCACAAAGGAGGACGTGCAAAAACTACGCAACTTTAATCAAAACGCATCAGAAAACTCGTGCCACCAATTTGGCACGACATTCGATGTATCGTACAACCGTTTTTTGGAAATTCAGCCCGATGGCAAATGCGAAATGCGTTGGGTGACGGTTTATAAATCTATCCTTGCCGAGGTGCTCAACGATATGCGCGAAATGGGAGTATGCTATGTAAAATACGAAAAGAACCAATCATGCTTTCACATCACAGCACGATGACGCTCAGTCTGCCGCATTACCACACTACACAGTATATTGTTAAGTTGCCCATACATCTTAAGAGAAGGGTACCAATACTATATGCTGCAAATATCGGACAGCAATAATACAAATATAACAATTAAGGAGGTTGGAACACACTTGCGTTCCAACCTCCTTTTATTATTCTACCTTGAAGCAATACTCACTAATCAAAGAAAGCTTCAGGGTTATTATTGTTCTTCTTTGATTTTCTCTCCTTCTTCTCCTTCTTTGTAGCAGATTGTGCACTGCCTTGAGAGGAAGATACCGATGATGCAGCATTGTTGTTATGCGCATTGCCTTCTTTATGGGTTGCTGCATTCTCGTTATGCGACTCTGCGGCATCAGCACCAGCCTCATGACCTTCGCTATGACCTTCGCCGCCCAACAAGTTTTCATCATCATATTCTTCGTTTACTGAAAGCGAGTCGTTCGAAAGCGAGTCGTTCTTTGCTGCTGGGGCATTATAAACAGCCTCATAAGTTGAAGGTGCCACATCAGAAGGGGGCATGCCATACTTGCGTTGATATTTGCCGCGAAGCGAGGCATCGTCCATCACACTGCGGAAGAATTGGGCCACAATGGGCAATGCTGTACGGCTGCCCTGTCCCAAAGCACCTGTGCGGAAGTGTATGCTGCGATATTCGCCACCAACCCAAGCGCCAGCCACAAGACTCGGTGTCACGCCCACAAACCAAGCATCAGAGTGATTGTTTGACGTACCTGTTTTACCACCCATATCCAGTTGGTTTGAGAATGGGCCGAGGTACATACCTGCACCCAGAGTCTGCGATGTACCGCCAGCGTCGCGCACACCAGCCTCCAACAGTTTCTGCATATAGAAAGCGGCAGTTTGCGGCAGGGCGCGGGTGCCCTCCTCTTGCTTAGCCTCGAATATGGTGTTTCCGTCAGCATCAACAATCTTTGTCACCATCACCGGTTCCTGATGAATGCCATCGTCCGCTATGGTGCCATAAGCATTAACCAATTCGAAAAGGTTCACGTCATTAGAGCCCAAAGCCAACGACGGATTGTCATCAAGCGGTGACTTGATGCCCATATCCTGTGCTGTTTGAATCACATTAGATATGCCAACCTCCTGGCCAAGTTTTACAGCTATGGTGTTAACACTGCGCGCAAAAGCCGAGCGCAGGGGCATTTCAGCGTTTGAAAAACGGCCATTGGCATTATGCGGTTGCCAATAAACGCTATCGTGCTTAAACTTGTCATACACACGCATACGTATGTATTCGTCCTTGCGCGTGTCGGCTGGTGTCAAGCCCTGTTTCATTGCGGTAGCATACACAAAGAGTTTGAACGTTGAACCAGGCTGACGCATAGAGCGCACCTTGTCGTATTTCCACGTCTTAAAATCGATGTCGCCCACATAAGCTCTCACATAACCCGTTTCAGGTTCCATTGCCACGAAACCCGTGTGCATGAATTTCACCATATACTTCAGCGAGTCAACGGTTGACATGGTCTTGTGCACCGGTCCGTCATAGCTGTACAAAGTCACATCGTGGGGCTTGTTCAAGTAATAATCTACCGAGTCGGGGTTGTTGGGGAACCTTGCCTGCAACATTTTATAGGTATCAGTCTTGCGCACCTTGTCCTCAATAAATCCGGGTATCACTTGTCCCTTTTCGTCACACCAAGGGTCGCCCACACCACGCCAGTGTGCATCAAAATTGCGTTGCACCACCTTCATTTGGTCGTGCACAGCCTTCTCGGCATACTGTTGCATACGCGAGTCGAGCGTTGTATATATCTTCAAGCCATCAGAGTACACATCGAGGTCGGGAAAATTCTTCTCCATATAATCCTTCAATGCTTCGCGGAAATAGAGAGCCTGTCCATCGTAAGCATTCTCTACGCTAAACTTCAAGTCGATAGGCTTATTCTGCAATCTTTCGAGTGTCTGCTTATCAGCAATATACACATCGCCAAAGCGTTCCGACAGCATAGCACGATGCGAATACATGTTGCTGAGCACCGTGTTACGACGTTTCTTTGAGTTTTCAGGATTTATTTTCGGATTGTATGCCGATGTAGCCTTGAGCAGACCAACAAGCACAGCAGCCTCCTCGGGTTTCAAGTCGAGCGGTGTTGTGCTGAAATAAGTTTTGGCAGCGGTTTTGATACCGAAAGCATTCGAGCCAAAATCAACCGTATTGGCATACATCTCGAGTATCTGCTTCTTATCGCAGAACATTTCAATCAAGCGCGCAATGATAATCTCCTTGCTCTTCATTATCACAATGCGCAGTCCGGGCACCTTGCCGAGCAAGCCCGTTGAATATTGCGTGCGCACGCGAAACATATTCTTCACCAACTGCTGCGTGATGGTAGAGGCACCACGTGCATGGCCATGAGTGGCATCTTTTGCCGCAGCAAACATACCACGATAGTCTATGCCATGATGTTGAAAGAAGCGTTCGTCCTCAGTCGACACCAAAGCTTCGAAGAAAGCCGGACTGATTGAGTCGTAAGGCACTGGCGAGCGGTTTTCATTGAAATATTTGCCGAGCAACTTGCCATCAGCACTATATATTTCAGAGGCTGCTGCCGTTTTAGGGTTTATAATATCTTCAATCGAAGGCGACTTGCCAAACAGCCAGAACAAATTGAAGTATACGGCGAAACAATAAAAAATGACAAATGCAAAGAACGACCAAATGGCTGTTATAGTCTTATACCACCAGGGGCGACCTTTATATTGTCCTTTATACCAGTTCCAACCTTTGCGCACACCTCGTCCCAACTTGCACAAGGGCTGTGCCACTTTACTGATAATATTGCTACTCATTGTAGTAAATTTGTGTGTATTTGTTTTACATTGCCACGGTATTGACAAGGCTACATTTTGTTTCAGCCCCGATCATGGCAATGCCTAATATGCTGCAAAGTTAATGTAATGCTAACGGAAGGCAAAAATTATGCGATAAAAAAATATTAAGCACAAGGCCGGCGCCGTACGCAATTAACGACCATCTACCCGCCAGCCCCGCGTCTGCCAGCCCCCAGCCAACCATCACGCAGTTACAACTCGAGCCACCTCACGTCAGCGTCCTTCTTAAACCAAGTGAGTTGCTTCTTGGCATAGACACGCGAGTTGCGACGGATTTTGTCAAGTGCAAAGTCGAGTGTCCATTCGCCATCAAGATATTTGAACAACTCCTTATACCCCACCGTGTTGAGCGAGTTACACTGCCGGTAGGGCAACACGCGGCGCACCTCGTCAAGCAGCCCCTCCTCCATCATCAAGTCCACACGTCGGTTGATACGGTCAAACAATTCGGGGCGCGGCCTGTTCAAAGCTATTTTCTCTATATCAAATGGGCGCTGCACCTGTTTGCGCACCCGGAACGAGGTGAAAGTACGTCCCGTCATATAGCATATTTCGAGCGCATGCACCACGCGTTTGGGGTTGCGCTTGTCACAAATGTCATAATATTCGGGGTCGAGCAAGCGCAGTTCGGCCACCAAAGGCTCAAGCCCCTCCTGCTCATAGCGTGTCTTGAGCAAGGCGCGTGTCTCATCGTCCACCGTGGGTATGTCGTCTATGCCATTACACACCGCATCGATGTACATCATCGACCCTCCGGCCATCACCAGCGTGTCATGCTCTGCAAACAATTTGGTGAGCAACGCCATGGCATCTTGCTCATACTGCGCTGCACTGTAATAGTCCTCAAGTCCGAGTGTGCCCACAAAGTAATGCTTAACACGGGCCTGTTCCTCAGCAGTGGGTGCAGCAGTGCCTATGGGTATGTCGCGATATATCTGCCGCGAGTCAGCATTGAGTATGGGGCAGCCATACTGCTCTGCCAGTTGCAGGGCATAAGCCGTCTTGCCCACCCCCGTCGGACCGATTATTACCTTTAGTGTCTTGTTCAAAATAGCACGTTATTAAATGTCGTTACCGAATAACAAACAACTGATGTCCTTCACCGGCATGACGCATCTGTTCATTCCCCTTTGACGGACATCAGTTCTATCGTATTCCTTTATAACTTAATTGAAGTTTCGGATTTAGAAAGGGCGAGCTGAAAGCTCGGCTGTTCAAAACGCTACCTCTAATGGGGGCGACGCGTCTCGCGTCGGAAAAAATGCAGCTATTATTTAGTAGAGTTTGTATCTTTCCTTTTCATTATCCCGACGCGGGACGCGTCGCCCCCATTAGTGCTCGCGTTTGGTGCCAGCGTTTGGTGCTCGCGTTTTTTTGCAGCGCGTTTCTAGCAACTCAAAATGCCCAAATTCGGCGTCGCTTTTGAAGCCGATTTTGAACGCCCGAGCTTTCAGCCCACTCTTGCTGAATTCAAAAATTCAACAACTTAGTCAGCAATTACGCGTACGGGGCGCCTTCAGATATTTCGAAGCCGTCCAAATCTATTTCATCATCATTGAACGAGGCGCCACCAAATATGGCATCATCTGCATAATCATCGTCAGCAGCCGAAGCCCCCTTATTCTTTTTGGCAGTTATAGCCGTCACGGGGTCATCGTCCATACCCTCAATCTGCTGGGGTGCATTGCCCTTCGAGCGTACAATCTCAGCCTTGTCAAGATGTTCACCAGGTATGAGTTCCTTCACATCGAGGTAGAAACTGCGGTTGTTGAATGGGTCGAACACAAACTCCAGACGCTGTTCCTCGTCCTCTATCAACTCCGACAGACGTGTGCTGTCCATCACATAGATATCCTCATCTGAGTCGCCAAGGCCCATATCCTCACGTGTTACCTGCTCGCCGCGTTCCCATTCGTCGTTGCACAAATAGAACGAAGTCATTTGGTCATCGGGGTAGCCACACGATTCGAGTATTATTTTATTCAAGTCAAGGAAGCTCGCCTCGCTGTCGATTTTCACCTCGCGAACAAAGCCGTCCACCTCCTCGCATATAAATTTTATTCTGTATACCATGTTATTAAGTCGGTGTTTGTAAGTTAGGCTGGGTGGTTCTAATAATTCTGAAATAGGGATTTGTACGTTATCGGAAGTGTATTTTTGAAAGTTTGTGAGGGAGCATAGCGGGCTATGTGACCGAACAAACTTTCAAAAAGACACTTTCGAGAGCGTGCAAATCACATTTCAGAATAGCAGAACTCTAAAAACAGAATTTTTAGAACCACCCTTATTTGATAATACCACGCTTTGACGACGTTACAAAGTCAAGGATATACTCAATTTCCGGACTCATTGGCACCGTTTCGCGTATTTCCTGCAAACACTCTTCACGCAGTTTGCCGCGCTGATAGAGCAAGCGGTAAGTGTTGTGTATGTTTTCAATCAGCTCACGGCTGAAACCACGACGGCGCAGGCCCACCAAGTTCAAACCACAATAAGCCACCGGCTCACGGGCTGCCATGCAGTAAGGCGGTATGTCCTGGCTGGTACGTGTACCGCCACCCACCATCACATAACTGCCCACATGGCAGAACTGGTGTATCAGCACACAGGCCGAAATGATGGCAAAGTCGTCTATCACCACCTCACCGGCTATTTTGGTAGTATTGCCAATGATGCAACCATTACCCACCACAGCATCGTGTGCCACATGCATACCCTCCATCAGCAAGTTGTTGGAGCCTACCACAGTCTTACCTTTTGCGGCAGTACCACGGTTAATTGTCACATTCTCGCGAATGGTGTTGTTGTCGCCCACCTCGGCGGTAGTTTCCTCACCCTTAAACTTGAGGTCTTGTGGAATGGCACCTATCACGGCACCCGGAAATATACGGTTGCCATCGCCAATGCGCGCACCCGACAGCAGCGTAACACTGTTCATCAGATGGTTATTTTTGCCTATTACCACATTTTTGTCGATGTAACAAAACGGACCAATCTCACAACCCTCGCCTATCACAGCTTCGGGGTGTATGTATGCTAACGGACTTATCATATTTAATCTTTATATGCATGAGAGCCTTACAAACTCTTACTTATTCTTAACTATCTGAGCCGTAAAGGTGGCCTCCATCACCACTGTTTCGCCCACAAAGGCAAAACCGTGCATTGTTGAAATGCCGTGACGTATTGGCGCCATCAGCTCTACCTTGAACAGGAGCGTATCGCCCGGCACCACCTTCTTGCGGAATTTTACATCGTCTATGCGCAGGAAGTAAGTGCTCCACCGCTCGGGTTCCTCAATAGAGTTGAGCACGAGCAAGCCACCTGCCTGGGCCATGGCCTCAATTTGCAACACGCCGGGCATGACAGGCTCCTGCGGGAAGTGACCTTGGAAGAAGGCTTCGTTCGATGTCACATTCTTTACAGCCACAATAAAGTTTGAGCCAGTTTCTACCACCTTGTCCACCAACTGCATGGGGTAGCGGTGCGGCAACAACTCGCGTATGCGGTTAACGTCCATCAGCGGCTCTTCATTGGGGTCGTAGTTTGGCGCCTGTATTTCGTGCTGACGGATTTCGCGACGCATTTGGCGCGCAAATTTATTGTTGATGGTATGTCCTGGACGTGTGGCAATAATTCTGCCCTTTATCGGACGGCCTATAAGGGCCATGTCGCCTATGATGTCGAGCAACTTGTGGCGTGCCGGTTCGTTCTGCCATACCAAGGCACGGTCCTGCACATAGCCAAGCTTTGTAGCGTCGCGATGCTCCACGTGCAGGTGGTCGGCCAAGCGGTCGAGCGCCTCTTGCGATATTTGCTTCTCGTATATAACGATGGCATTGTCCAAGTCGCCGCCCTTGATAAGGCCAGCCTTGAGCAGAGGTTCAATTTCGCGTACAAACACAAATGTGCGTGCCGAGGCTATTTCTGTTTCAAAATTGGCCATGTCATCAAGCGTCGCAAACTGACTGTTGATAAACTGCGACTCAAACGATATCATGGTCGTGATCGAGAACTGGTCATCGGGCAGTATGATAATAGACGAGCCGGTCTCCTCATCGCGAAACTCGATCTTCTTCTTTATCACATAAAAGTCCTTGGGCGCATTCTGCTCCACCACGCCCACGCGCTTGATGTTTTCAACGTAAAGTATAGAACTGCCATCAAGGATAGGGAACTCAGGACCATTCACCTGTATCAAGCAGTTGTCAATGCCCATGGCATAAAGTGCTGCCATGGCATGCTCAATGGTGCTGCATCGGGCTTCGCCCTTTGCCACCACAGTGCCGCGCGAGGTGTCTACCACATTCTCGGCTATGGCTTCAATTATGGGTTCGCCCTCAAGGTCTATGCGTTGTATTTTATAGCCATGGTTCTCAGGGGCGGGATTAAATGTCACCGTCAAACTGAGTCCGGTGTGCAGTCCCTTGCCATAGAGCGAGAAACTGCCGGCCAATGTTTGCTGTTTTAACATAATGCTATATGATGTGGACAATTATAAGGGTGTCCCTATTTCAGAATTATTAGAACCACCCATAAGCAACTGTCCTCTGTTTTATATGGATAATATGATTTGATTTTCTAAATTGAGCAGCACATACCGTGCAAATGCCAAAGCGCCCCAGGGCCGAGACTAAACTTACTTTGCCTCTGCGCCACCAAGTGCATTTTGCGCACACTATTTTGCCTTCAGCGCCTGTATTTCCTTTTTGAGCGCCTCTATTTCCTGACGCATTTCTGGCAGATACTTGAACACCACGCTCGAGCGCATGAAGTTCTTGGCATCGATTGCCGGACTGCCCTGTATTGTCACATGGCCCTTGCGTATGCTGCCTGCTATGCCTGCCTGGGCGCCACAAAGCACACGGTCACCTATCACAGCGTGGCCCACTATGCCTACCTGTCCGCCAAACATACACCATTCACCAATCTTGGTAGAACCTGCCACACCCACCTGGGCCGACATCACTGTATTGGCGCCCACCTCGCAGTTGTGTGCCACCTGCACGAGGTTGTCAAGCTTAACGCCCTTGCGCACAATGGTCGAACCCATGGTTGAACGGTCAACACAAGTGTTGGCACCTATTTCTACATCGTCCTCAATGGTAACAATACCTATTTGAGGAATTTTCTCATAGCCATCGGCAGCAGGAGCAAAACCAAAACCATCGGCACCTATCACACAACCTGAATGCAGCGTCACACGGTTGCCAATTTTACAATCGTGATATACCGACACGTTGGGATAGAACAAGCAATCGTCGCCCACGGTGGCACGTTCCTCTATCACCACGCCGGCATATATTTGACAGCCCTTGCCCACAACGGCGTGTTCACCTACATAAGCAAACGGGCCCACATAGCTGCCCTCGCCCACCGTAGCCGTTTCAGCCACACAGGCCAAGGGGTGAATGCCTGTGCGCTTCTGCATGGTCGACTGATAGAGCGTAAGCAAACGGGCTATGGCCTCATAGGCATTCTCCACACGTATCAGTGTGGTGTGCACCTCGTGTTCTGGCTTAAAATCCTTATTTACGAGCACAATACTCGACTGGGTGTCGTAAAGGTAGTGTGCATAATGCGGGTTAGCAAGGAAAGATATGGCACCTTTCACGCCTTCCTCTATTTTGGCAAAGGTTTTTACAGAGGCGTTTTCATCACCTTCAACTGTACCGCCAAGATACTCGGCTATTTGCTTTGCAGAAAATTCCATGTATAGTGATTGCTTTTCTTGTTTGTAAAGAGTGGTCTCCACCCTCATTAGCGGGTGGACGACGCGCAATATCTTTTTATTTTCGTTGTCTAAAGGCTTTGGCCTTGGTATGTCTTTGTGCGTCAATTATTTGACAACAACATCGTTTGCAACAGTTTACAAATCGTAATACGTTGGTTTTCAGTACATTTACTTCAAACATACGACTTATAGACTATATTTACCCGTATTATCAAAGACATAGGTTTATGCAAATATCGCAAAAATATTCGATATAAGCCCCTACACCTATGGTTTTTTACACGAATGCGCAGTTTTGTACAGGTTTGTAGGGGTTTGTACTGTTTGCCATTACTAAACTATGGCCTATCAAGGCTGTCTGTTTGAGGGCTTCACCCCCTATTCTGTTAGATTTTGTAAGGCGACCAACCATACATTCCGCTTTTTTTACGTAAGTTTGCATCACTGAAAGCGCAACTTGCAGCGGCAAGTTGACCTAACATAATAAACACTGCGTTTGTTACATTATTCGGTATGCTCTGAATACTTGGCCGTTGACAGATGACTCTACTAATACTCGGATAAGTTCGCGAACGCCTGCGCATAGCGTGGGTGGAACTTGTCGTATTAGTGGGCAAAAGGCCAAGTAGCCCTGAGCATGGATAAGTTTCTGTCCACGCTTTTTGTGTCTACTTGTCACCTTTCTGCCCACACGTGCCGATAACGTACTTCGCGCAACAACAAACTTACATTATGGATTACAAACGATATGAGAATGGCGACACCGATGTTGTCATTCCCATTCCGCGTAGCTATGCCGATTGCTGGCAACTTGTGCGCAGCGACTATTTGCGCTACAAGCGAACCATGGCGCCCTGGCCAAAAATAGCTTGCTACGCATTTATTAGCCGTCTGTTCGCATTTAGTCTGTGTCTGCGCATGGCCTCGTATCGCGGTTGGGCGTACCCGTTGTTCAAAATCATGCACCGACATCTCTCTAAAAAGCAAGGACTGCACATCGACCCTGAGTGTCATGTGGGATATGGCCTTTACATCGGTCACGGCTGCGGGGTGATTGTCAACCCCACGGCTGTTCTGGGCAATAACATCAATTTGAGCCAGTTTACCACCATTGGCAGCAACGAGGGGCATGCCGCCACCATTGGCGACAATGTATATATAGGCCCATGCGTCTGTATTGTCGAGAATGTGCACATTGGCAGCAACGTCACCATCGGGGCTGGCGCAGTTGTTACAAAGGACGTGCCCGACAATGCTACCGCAGCAGGCGTACCCGCTAAGGTCATTTCATACAAAAAGCCAGGACGCTATGTCAGTAACAGATTTACATGGCAATAAGCAGAACACTCACTTACCCTTACATACAATATCTTGTAAAACTGTCTGCACTCTGCACATTTCCTTATGATAGCACTGATACAGAACACTTTACAGCGTGTAGATAACGCCAAGATTTGTATACACACCGCTTAATTTGTCTGCACAGACTGCTGTATCAGACATCGCACTCTGAGGGTTTTGTTATGGGGACAAGACTTTTCTGTTGCTCCGACAGAAAAGTCTTGCCCCCATAACTGTTTTTACTCTGTGGCGAAACTGGTGCGTGCAGACGGCAGTGCAGACAAATAATGATGGTATCTACACGCTTTTATACGTTGATTATCAACTGTTTATGTTGTAAAAGTGCAGAGTGTAGCGAGTTTGTGTGCGCGGACTAATATGCTAATGCGGGAATATGCTAATGAACTGACGCCGTAGCATTACCACTTGTAACACTAAGGCGTCAGCCCTTATGTTCTTGAGGTCACGCAGACGTTAGTCCGTGGCCTTCAACCGCGAAGCGATCTTATGTCCTTATGTTCTTTTGTTCTTATGTTCCCCGCGTTAGCGGTCAAGGCGAGCGATACCCGCAGATATACAGATATGCAAACAGAACTAACGCCGTAGCGTGGCTTGGCAGCCGCTAACGCGGTAAACATAAGAACAAAAGGACATAAGGACATAAGGGCGCTTCGCGGCTGAAGGCCACGGACTGACGTCCACGTGGCCTCAAGAACATAAGGGCCGACGCCATAGCGTTGCTTGTTAGTTGCTTTGCGCGAGAATCATTATTTGTGTACAACTTGTACACTTTTTTTGTTTGCAGACCATAATGTTCCTTATCTTTGCCCCCACTACTAACCAGATTGTATATAATCATGAATACCAAACAAGCCTTGCTGCAATTTGTGCAGCAAATTATGCACGAGGGCATCGATGCCCTGATCGACCGCATCGCCAACCGCGTAATTGAAAAACTTGACGAAGCCCGAATGTCTATGCCACAAACGGCGGCGGAGAATAACGAAGAACTACCACAACCGAAAGAAGCTGTTAAGCCAAAACCGAATAATGTTACCGAGCCGCAAGCAACTGAGCCGCAAGTTACCGAGCCGCAACCAACCGAGCCGCAACCAACCGAGCCGCAACCAGTAAAGGCATACCATGAGCAACCCGACACACCCTCTCTCACTGAACAAGCCATGCAAATGGTTGACGAGATGTACGACACGCGCTATAACGTGCTTGACCGCGTGGCCGAAATACGCCGACACAATGAGGTCTCTGCCCAGTTTGTGCCAGTAAACAAACTGGTGCGCAACACCATTGTTATCGACTTGCACAAACGCGGGTGCATGGTGTGGAACAACGATGTGGACCGCATTTTGGAGTCGGACTATATGCCGCAATACCACCCCTTTACAAGTTATTTGAAATCATTGCCCGCATGGGACGGCACCGACCGCGTGACGCCCCTCGCCGCCCGTGTGAGCCACGACCCACTGTGGTACACCGTGTTCCACCGCTGGCTGCGCGCCATGGTGGCCGGGTGGCATGGCGCTGAGGGCGGTGCCGCCTCGCAAACGGGTGGCAATGCCATGATTCCCTTGTTGGTGAGCGAGGAGCAGGGTCTGCGCAAGAGTACCTTCTGCCGTATGTTGCTGCCGCCCGAACTGCGCAACTATTACTCTGAAAAATTTGAACTCTCGGGCACGGAGCGGCTCGAATTGGCTTTGTCGCGTTTTGCACTTGTCAACCTTGATGAGTTTGACCGTTACAGCCAGCACCATGCGGCAAAACTCAAGAATTTGGTGCAGCTCGGCACCATGCAGTCGCGTCGTCCGTATGCGAGCGGTTTTGCCGA
>ERZ1026776.916-NODE-916-length-18354-cov-4.716597_pt1 | contig 18354 bp, 18 predicted proteins | sample MGYA00380125_ERZ1026776 | MGnify/ENA primary metagenome ERZ1026776 (study PRJEB33269, sample SAMEA4719761) | human gut metagenome | biome: human-associated habitat; feature: organic feature; material: feces | place: Cameroon | collected 2013-10 ...
AGACAGGATTTTCCGGATGACTACAAGGCAGATTCTCCCAGCCCGCGCCAATGATATGCACCTTCAGCCCGGCATCTGCAAGTGCAGCTACAACATTCCCCCGCAATGTAAAACGGATATAATAATCCAGAAACTGGATATGCCCCAATGTCTCTCTGAGTTCATCCTCTGTTGCCTCCGGTATTTCTTCCGTCAGCCTGCGTCTTGCCACGTCCTCCAAAAGAGCATGCGGATCTGACAGCACCTCGTCTATGATCGAATGATAAAACTGACTGTATTCCTCTCCGTTCCGGTTAATAAATACATCAAAATGAGACGGGCAGACATACGTTCCCGTAAACAAGATATCCGTCGTCCGTTCCCTCCATGGTTTACACAGCATCTTGGTTCCGGCGGTTGGCAGAAACGGTCCCAGCTTTACCTGTGGGAAATAACGATGCATATAAGCCATATGCAGCTGATCGATACAGATCTGCATGTACCTGTCTGCCCTCTTCTCAAGCTGCTCCTGTATAAAAGCATGATAATGGTACGGATGATCCACAATGATATTGATGCAGCGCAGCCTATAGACGTCTGCAACCGGTTCCCTGCCATCCCCGGCAAGCCACATATCCTCTCCGTAAAGTCCTGCAAAATTAAAGGTCAGGAAATACGCCCCCTGCATTATTTCATCCGTCCCTTCCGCAGTCTTTTTTTCTGCATCAAAATAGAAAGGACAGACCTCATATCCGTCCTTTCTAAGCTGTTTTTCTATTTGTGTCAGGAAATAGGATGTCGTTTCCACATCCCCATGAAATGTAATGATCTGCATATACCTGCCTGCTTTTCTATTTCTTGTTATCTAAAAACTGTGGCGGCAGATAATTCATCTGGTTCATATTCTGATAATATCCGTATGCCACTCTGGAAGATGTTCTTCCCTTCCGAATTCCGGCTCTGTACTCCTGAAACTTTTTTTCTACAGCTGCTTTATTCCGTGCCTCATCCGCCTGCAATTCCACACTCTTGTCCGTCACCTCGGTGATCAGTTCCTGGAGTGTTCTGATCTGCTGTGCATATGTTTTCTTTCCTTCCGGACTCTGCAGCAGCTCACCGACATGCGCGAATACAGTTTCAAATCCCTGATCAAGCTGATTGAGTGCATTAATCAGATCGGATTTTGCATCCGTGCCCCGGTCAAATGCATCCCAGTCCACCGTATCCTCTTTCAAGAGCGCAGCCTGATTCTTACTGTTTCCAATCAGCTCAGACAGTATCGCACTTTTTTTCTGCAGACTTTCTATCAGAATTGTAATGTACTGTTTCTCCATTCCATCACCTGCCGTTTCCCGCCTTCTTCATGACCTCTTTCCAGGTGTCACGCATAGAATGCAGGTGTGTGTTGACCTCTTCCAGAATTTCTTTATCTTTCTTAATGTTAGCCTCTAACAACCGTTCCAGAAGATACTTGTAGACACGGTCAAAATCCTCCGCGACCGGATATCGCATATCCAAGGTTGCACGGAATTCATCAATGATCCTCTGTACGCGTTTGATATTATTATTTGCCTTCTGGATATCGTTGTGTTCAATACCCATGATCGCCATATTACAGAACTTGATCGCACCTTCATAGAGCAGCAGCGTAAGCTCCGCCGGAGATGCACTCATAATCTTATTTGTATTGTACTGCGCATATTGCTGCGCGTATGGATTTGCTGCCATATTCCTATTCCTTTGCTCCTTAACCTAACAATCCCGCTATTGCGCTTGTCTTGGATGACAGTTTTGCGAGTGCGGTTTCCATTGCACTGAATTTCTCGTACCATTTGTCCTGCAGTGCTTTCAGTTTTTCTTCCTGCTCTGCGATATCGCTTGTATAGTCATCATACTCCTGCTTCATCTGCTTATCATTGTAAGCCTTGTAGATGCTCCGCATGCTGTTGGCACCCATCTTCTCTGTCAGCTTTGTGTACAGACTGTTGTTGAGCTGCTGGAAGAAATCGATTACGGTCTTTGGTTCATTGGTGATCATTGTCTTCAGGATATCTGTATTACCGGATGTGGAAGAATCATCTTTATCACCGTCAATATGATATGCATGTTTTTCATTATCCGCAGCGGTAAAATAACCAAGTGTATTGATACCAAAGCTGCTCAGATAATAGGTTTTGCCACCAATTGTATAGCCGGCTCCCATAACCTCTTCCATTGCAGAAGATACATCACTTAATGTACTGTCTCTGCGCAGAAGTGATTCCTTGATCTTCTTCTCCCAGTCCTCGATCTCCGAATCGCTCATTTCTTTCTTTTCATCAGAAGTCAGCGGTTCATAGCCTTTGGAAGAATCCGCATTGTAGAGCTTATCCATTTCATTGATCAGTTCATTATAGCCCTTGATAAACTTCTTGATCGTATCATAGATTCCGTCATAATCATTTGCCGTTGTAAGCGTTATAGTATCGGAAGACTCCGTCAGGGCTGTGATCGTCATGCCATTGATTGTGAAGTTATTGGTTGCTGATGTAAATGTTGCATTGTTCAGCTCGATCTCCGCATCCTGTCCTTCGATCCTGGTTGCCTGACCGGAGTAAGCACTACTGACCAGAGCAGTTTTTGCCATTGTGATCCTTTTTTCCAGATCCTGTGTTACCTCATTTCTAATCGATGCACTGTTATTTGCCACAAGTGCCTCATTATCAGCCTTTGTCTGCTGTGCACTTTCTATCTTGGATACATAACCGGCAAGTGTATCAACACTTTTCAGCGTAGCCTCTGCCGCTTTGAGCTTTTCCTCACGCTCGGTCTTTGCCTCTTCTGTTTCCCCTTCCGGCGCATCCTTGAGTCCGTCCCTGTAAGCTGTCAGTTTTTCTTTGTATGTTTTAATCTGCTCTGATGTCTGCAAATTATCCTTTACAAGCTCCGGATCTGTATTTTTCTCAAAAAATTCATCAAATAATTTCTGATTATCAGTAATTGTCTTTTCTGCAGCAGTGATCGCCGCATTTGCAGATTCTGTCTTTGCCTGCACCTGCGCATCTATATAAGCTGCCTTATCCGCATCGGACATATTGGCAAAACGTGTATATTCACTCTTTGTTGCAGTATCGAGAACATTAATCCCTAATGCGGAAAGCGCGTTAAATCCATTCTGATCATTTGCTGTCAGAGAAAAATCCGCATCTTTTCCTGTTGTAGTAGAGCTGATGAAAAATCTCTGATAAGTCTCATCAAAAGAAGCATTCACACCCGCATTTTTTAACTGCTTTGTCAGCTCTGCGATCGTTGCATCACCCGACAGACTGATATCTGTGCTCTTACCGCCCGTCTTTAATGTCAGGCTGATCTTTCCGTCTCCGCTAAGCTGCATGCCTTCGATATCTTTCAGCTTTGTAGAGCTTGTATAAGAAGCAAGGCTTCCGTTTGACTTTTTAAGCTCTGCTCCGGTCAGATATCCTGATTTGGCAAGTTTATTGACCTTTAATGTCTGTACTCCGTCTGTTGCATTGGCATCTGCAATAACAGAAGCAACAGAACTGTTCGATACGGTCGTTTTCTTCTTTGCATAAGCAGTAGACAAACGCAGATCACTGACTGTTCCTGTATAGAAACTGTAAATCTTACTATTCAAGGTCTTCCATGCATCCATTTTCCAGGAAAGCTTTGTCTGTGCCTTTACCAGGCTGTTTTTCTTGGCGCTCTGGGCAGATACCAGCTCTGTAATAATACTTTCCGTATCCAAACCCGAATTCATACCCGTAATTCTAATCGTCATAAACAGCCTCCTATCGCTTCTCGTCCACTAAAATGCCAGCCATTTCCCATACCTTGGCAATCATATCCAAAGTTTTTTCCGGCGGCAGTTCCTTTATTACCTTCTTTGTATCTTTATCTACGATCTTGATCGTCACACGATTTGTCTTTTCGTGAATGCCAAATACAGCCTCTGAATTTGCCATCTTTTTGTTCAGCTGATCCACAGCCTGTTTGATCTGATCGTTTGACGGCTGGTTGCTTTGTCCGTTTCCGCTATAAGCGTTACTGCCGTCTTCTCCTGTTTCCTGTACCTTGGCAACACCCGCTGTCGTTCGATCCAGCTGTGCTCCCACTTCCTGTGCCGTCGCATCCGTGCTCTCTGCAACAGGTTTCACTGTTTCCTGTGGCATAACAGTCTGTGCCTGCAGACTCATCATGCTTCCAATTGGTTCAATAGCCATATTAACACCTCCCTGTTCGTTTCATAGCTATCTTCATTTATATATATCGACATTTCCCCTCTCATTATTAACAATCCTAAAAAAGTTTTTTCAAAGCTTCCAGATCTGCCTGCATGGCTTCCTTATTGGAATCCTGAATCTGCAGATAGACTTCTTTCCGGTAGATCGGAACTTCCTTTGGTGCTGATATGCCGATCTTTACCTGATCGCCCTTGACCTCCAGAACAGTTACTTCAATATTATTGTTAATAACAAGTGCTTCTCCTTTTTTTCGCGATAATGCCAGCATATCATTCACCTGCCTTTCTGCTCTTTAACAGCTCATAGATCGGATACTTGACATCATATCCTTCCGCAATGATCTGGCAGGCTTTTTTCGTTGCCGCGTTGATCACGATCGGCCCCTGCAGATTGACGCTCATCTTGGTCAGATCAGAGGGTACTGTCACCGTTACAAGCACCAGCATATCATCATTTTCAAAGCTGCCAAGCGGCTTTAGCAATTCATCTTCCACCTGCGGATTGTACTCTGACATAATGGCGAGCGGATTGACTACAGGCAGTGCAAACTGTGGTTCCTGCATGGACTGCAGCCACTGGATGCCCCCCTCTTTTTCCTGATCGTGGATCAGTGCAAACTCTGTCAACTGCGGAAATCCCACGATTCCGTTTACGAAATGGAGTACTTTGCTATCATCAATACAAATCTGTCCAAAAATTCTTGAATTAATTTCCATCGTTTTTCCCTTTCTTTTTATAAGTAGTTCAGTAGTGTCGTCTGGGCGATCTTACCTGTTGCCATCAGTGATGCATTGTATGCCAGCTCTACACTACGGAGATTGACTGTTACCTCTGTAATATCCACGTCCTCGTTCTCGGAGGAAAGTGTTTTAAAGTTTGTCTGCTGCTTTGCGAGCCGGTTAGAAACAAGTTCCACACGGGAACCTCTGTTACCTGTCGCAGTCAGTGCAGAATTGGCAAGATCCAGATGTCCCTGTGCCTTTGTCATGCTGCTTTCAAACAGCTTCTGCATCTTGTCGTTCATCAATGTGTAAGATTTATTTGCTGCATCCAGTCTTTCCTGCAGCTCTGCATTATCCGGATCTTTCTTCAGCATATCCTTGAGCGTGGAAATATTTTTCTCCATCGTATCCACATCCCCGATCGCACTGATCAGATCGTCCATATCTCTGCGGAGCGCCGGTGTAAAAAGCTCGCTTGCCAGTGTATTGACACGGACGCTCTGGTTAAATCCCACATCATAGGAAATATACTGCTTGCTGTTATCATCGGTTGCGCCGGTCAGATAACCCGGATTATAATCAATACCCTCTGAAGTACATGCAAAATAATGCTCCGGTCTCAGATCATTTTTTTCAAAAGTATCCTTTTCGTAAGTAACACGGATCTCTCCTTCGTCCACATCCGATGTTGCCGCATTGTCTTTCACTCCCGCAAGCTTCCCATAAGCTGTATCACTCAGGATCAGTTCGCCTGTCTCCGGAATGTATACAACACCGTCTGCAGCCTGATCTGCACTTGTATAGGCATTTTTTGCCGTATCATAAGTGGATACGATTTCTGCTGTCATTGTCTGTTGATTACCGCCTGCATCATAATAAGTGATCGTCGGTGCCACAGTATCGGAGCATTTATTATAAGATAAACGCATTCTGTGAATGGTAGACGATGTGACATCCTGCTCCGTCGTGCCAAGCCCTTCCGCATTTGCCTCTGTCATATTTTTCAGCTTTCCACTGTCCACATAGGTCATGTCACTGAGACTGTCTACGGTAAGCTGCTCCGTGATCTTGTAATTCTGCTTCACCGCATTGCCAAACGTAACAGATGTATCTGTACGATAACCACTGAATACATAACGTCCCGCATAATCCGCATCACCTGTCGCATATACTTCCTTCTGCATCGATTTCAGATTTTCAAGTACCTTGCTCCTGTCCTCGGTCGTGTTAAAGCCCGCTGCTCCTTTTTCGCAGTTTTTATAAAAATCAGATACGATATCTACCACTGTAGTGATCGCACTTTCCGTAATATCCAGCCACGACTCCGCATCCGGAACATTCTTCTTATAATACTGGTTTACCTGACTCAAATTTGTACGAAGGCGCAGCGCGCGGATCGCTACAACCGGATCATCGGATGGGCGGTTGATCTTTGATCCTGTAGAAAGCTGTGTGTTGATCTTATCCTCCAGCACCTTATTGCGATTGATATTTGTCACAGAATTATTGGAAATGATCTTATTCGTAATTCTCATATACTGCCTCTTTCTATTCCATTGCTGTCATGCTGTTTTCTACTTATTACATCGGCTCAAACCAATAAAAACTATACCCCTGTCTGCAGGATCAATCTGTCATATACCTCTGTCAGCACCTGTATCATATGGGATGCCAGATTGTATGCACGCTGATATTGTACCAGGTTCAGAGACTCTTCCTCCGTATCTACGCCACTGACAGACAATCTCTGTGTATCGATTGTTTTTGCAATATTCTGATAACTTGCGGAAAATGTATTGGCACTGCTCGCATTCAGCGATACATCCGATAAAATACACTGCAGAAAATCCCTTGCCGAGCATCCGCGGAAGCTCATCTTATCTTTATTTGTCTGCAGGTCGATCAGATCTTTAACGAGATCATACCCTTCCGGCCCTGTTCCCGCTCCTGTATGTGTTGCCAGAAGCTGTGGATCATCCAGCATTTCCTTATTGATCGCAAAATTAGTTGCTGTCAGGTAATAATATGTATCATCCGTGCTGGACACTGTCGCGCCCGGTGTCTGATTTCTGGATGTCACAAACTTACGCTGGGTCACATCTGTTGCCTCATTTGCAACAAATAAAATATCTGCCGCATTGCCATAGCCATCTACCGCATCCTGTCCTGTCAGGATCTTATTAAATGCCTGCGCATAGGTCCTGACCCATTCATTGAGCTGCTGCTGGTAGTACGGAACGCCCTGATAGTCGATAGAAACGCCGATCTGTGCTTCTTTACCGATCCGGTCATCCGCCGGCTGTCTGCTGTTTTTATTCAGATCATCACTGATCTCAAACACGTATTTTTCAATCTTGCCGTCTGCACCGTAAACTGCTTTAAAAGTATCATAATAATATTCCTGATTTCCGATCTGGATCACGCCGCCTTTATCCGGCAAAGTCGATTTGTTCAGATCCTTCAGATAGGAAGCACTGACATCGATCGTTACCTCATTCTTACCGCTTGTCTGATTTTTGCCGATCTCTGACACCGTTCCTTTAAAACATTCGCCGTTATTTCCGTCACGGAGAGCGATCAGTCCCTGCAGCTGTCCGCCGATCCGGTTACTTGACATACTGAACTCATTTCCGTTCTTCCAGACAATATCAAAAAGCCCCAGTGCATCAGACTGATTGTTTGCTTCATAATTTGCTCTTGCAACACATTCCAGTTCATTATAAGTATTGCCATCCACAAGCATCTGTCCGCCTGCAATCTTTACGGTATATCTGTTTGCGCCCGTTTCTCTGTCCGGATAATTCGGATCACGGATGGGTGTTTCATTTATTTCTACATTTGTAACCAGGGAAAGCTGGTCGATCAGAAGGTCTCTTCTGTCGCGAAGCTCATTTGCAGTTGTCCCTGTCAGCTCGATCACATTGATCTGCTCATTTAAGGAAGCAATCTCTGCAGCGTAGGAATTGATCTCATCCACTTTATTTTTGATCTCTGCATTGATATCCGTCTGGATATTGACCAGATTCTCCGCTACCGTATTAAAATAATACGACAGGTTATTGGCAAATCCGATCATCTGTGATTTTGTCGTCACATCGCCCGGATTTTTCTGCAGCTCTGCCAGTGCCTGGGACAGTTCATTAAATACTGTCGTAAAGCCTTTGATCGTCTTATTGTCGTCTGCAAACAGATCCTCTATCTGCTTCATATAATATTCTTTTTCACCATACTCGCCCACTTTATCATTGTTATTCCAGTATTTAAAATCATAAAAGGCGTCTCTGTTACGGTCAATGGACTTTGTATCAACGCCTGCACCGGCGCATCCATATGTTGTATGAGTACGGATCGCATCACTTGCCTGCTGGGTCACCGTCTGTCTGGAATACCCCTTGGTTTCCACATTGGCAATGTTGTTACCCGTAGTATTGATCGATGCATTGGATGCGATCAGACCTGTGTATGCAGTATTCAGTCCGAAAAATGTAGAAGGCATATGCTACTCCTCTCCTATGCACCAAGTGTGTTGATAATGTGCTCCAGAAGCTGGTCGATCACATTGATGTAACGGCTTGACGCATTATACGCATTTTGAAATTTGATCATATTAGACAATTCTTCTTCATCGGAAACGCCAACCACCTGCTGTCTGGCATTATCTGTGGAGCTGACTGTCGTTTCTTCGTTTTCATAGATGCTCTTAAATACAGCACCTGTATTTGCCACCTGGCTGACAATGTTGGAATAATAATCGATCAGATTCGATTTCGTTGTCACATTTGGATTCAGGCAATATGCTTTTGTTTCAAAAACAGCCTGCAGCTCCTGCGCGATCGCATAATCCTCTTTCTTATCATTTTGAACGAAACCAAGCTTTGTCGGTTCTTTTACAAGATCCGGATTGACCACCAGATTAGAAATCGTAAATAACGTATTTTCCTTACCGGCCGACAGATCCTCCCGGATCAGTTTTCCATTTTCATCATACGTATCACAGGAAATGCGCTGGAACAGCTGTATGATCGTACCGTCTTCATTCCGCAGATAAGGTGGTCCCTCCTTCTCTGCCGCATTTTCCAGTACTTCGTTGATCTTTGTAACGATATTATGAACCAGATTGTCAAATTCTGCTTCCACATTCATCAGAATAGAAGAAGAGATCGTTTCATTATAGGCATCCGCATCCTGCAGATCCGTATAATCAGCCCTGTGATCGCCACGGGCAACCAGCATGCCTTTCAGACTTCCGATATCTGTATTGCAGGCTGTTGAGATTTCTCTTGTCAGATCAAATACCTTACAATTGGAAATATCATAACGGAAGGTACCGTTTTCCTGTGGGATCTTCTTGGCATCTCCCTGCCAGAACGGCGTATAGAAGCCGGTATCCGAATCCTGATCCAATCCAACCTTGAAGACCTGTGTTGCATTTACCAGCGTATGCCCTTCATACTTCACATTCACACTGCCGTTCCAGTCTTCACTGTAGGAAATATTGCCATATCCACCAAGAGCATCCAATATCTGGTTCCGCTCATCACGCAGATCGTTTGCCCGCTCAATTCCACCGGTTTCAATCTTGATGATTTCATTATTTAATGCAAACAGGCGGTCTGCATATTTATTGATCTGATCAACCTCTCCTTTGATCTGATTATTCAGGTTATCCTGATACTTGGATAGAGCGCTGTATACATTTCCCGCCTGCTCCACAAACTGTGATGCACGCTGGATCAGAAGTCCCTGTGTAACGGAGCTTGCAGGCTGTTTTGCCAGCTCCTGCACCGCTTCCCAGAGATCATTCATTGATTCACTGAAGGATTCACCGTCCAGCTCTCCCAGTAGTGTCTCCACCTCACCGAGTGTATTATAGGAAACCTCATAAAAGGCACTTCTGCCTGATTCCTTTCTGTATTTCTGGTCGAGGAAGCTGTCCCTGACCTGTCTGACATCCGCATAGGTAACGCCCAGCCCCGTCTGCTGGTTCGCTGCTGCTTTCGGATTGACCGACAACAGGTTATAATTTTTATCCGTCAGCAGTGTCTGCTGTCTTGTGTATCCCTTCGTATCTACGTTGGATAAGTTATGTGCAGTTGTATTGAGTGCGTTCTGCCCGGTCTGTAAGCCGGAGGCACCTACATATAAACTTCCGAATAAGGACATTTCCTCACCTCATTTTCTTACTGTTTGGCGTCAAACCCACCTCTTGACGGTGCCATATAATTGCCTGCATTCAAGGCACCTTTGTTATATTCCGCCGTCTGTGGTGCAGCCTTTAACCCCCGCACCAGATTCAGGTCAAATTCCACCATTTCAAGGGCACTCTGCAGAAGCTCCCGGTTCTGTTCATTGATCCGTGCCATAGCTCTCACCGTTTCCTTCAGCCTGTCACTTGCCCCGGATAGTCTTCTCTGCTCCTGCTCTCTGGCATCCAGCGCCTTGATCAGCACCGGGATCGTCAGTGTACCGATATCGCGGTTCATGACATTTGCCATATCCTCCATGATACCCATCCGTCTTTTATCCACATCGTTTACCTGATCGACCAGAAGCTGTTCCTGCTCGGTGATCTGCTGCAACGCCGGTATATCATTGGAAACAATGACCTCTGTTTTTTTTATGGACAATTCCAGAAGCGCATCATAATATCCGCACTCTTCTTCCAATACATCCATCAAATTTTCCATCAGACTTGCCATATGTATATATTTCCTTTCCGGATCTCATTACAAAAATGGTGCCTGGCCTTTTAGGCACAGACACCGTTTTTCTTTTTCATCAGCCTAATAATGTACTATATTTTTCCAGTAATCTCTCTGCAAAATCATCAGAAGATACATCATAACTGCCGGACTGTACTGCCTCCCTGATCGGGGCTGTTACATCCTCACGGATATCCGGAGCTGCAAAAACGGCAGCTTTAGCGGTCTGATAATCTTTTCCCGTGCTTGATATCTGAACCGCATCCATAAAGCTCTTATTTGTTGTCTTCTGTGTTTTTCCTGCTTTCGATGTATTATAAAGCTGCTGAATCTGTGTATAAGCTTCAATACGCATGGTAATTCCTCCTTTATGTGTATTGATGTTTGTTCTTATACTATACATATCGGAAAAAAACACGTGAACTTAATAGGTATTTTTCTGTTTTTCTGTTTTTCGGTTCACCCCAGCCCCAGCAGATGCTGTACCAGGATCTTGCTTCCCATCAGGATCAACACAATACCGCCTGCCATCTCTGCTTTCGATTTATAGCGGCTTCCGAACACATTTCCAATTTTGAGTCCCACACCTGAAATAATTCCCGTTGTAATACCGATCAGAATGATCGCCTCGACAATATTCACACCCAGAAAAGCAAAGGTTACACCGATCGCCAATGCATCAATGCTTGTTGCAACCGCCAAAAGCAGCATCGTGGAAACCGTAAAGGAATCATCCAGTTTTTCTTCCCCGGCCCCGGACTCGCGCACCATATTGGCACCGATCAGTGCCAGCAGCACAAATGCGATCCAGTGATCCACATTGGCTACCATCGCCTCAAACCGGACACCGAGCAGATAGCCGAGAAGCGGCATTAAAGCCTGAAAGCCGCCAAAATATGCTGCAACGATCAGATAGTGCTTAGGTTTTACTTTCTGCACCGACAGTCCCTTGCAGACAGAGACCGCAAATGCATCCATTGACAGTCCGACCGCTATTACCAATAATTCCCATAAACTCATGTTTTTTACCTTTCCTTCTCCGGGATTTTAGAGCAAAATATAAGAGACCTATCCGGATAGACTGATGCTATCGCAGATAAGTCTCGTCATTTCAGATGATGCCAGGAACAAATCCAGTATGTTGACTTCACCGCACTTCGTGCCGACTACTCCCTTATTTTGTCCCATTATACTAAACTGATAATTTTTGTCAACTATTAATTGTTAAACAGTGCGGTAGACAGATATCTGTCACCGGAATCCGGCAGAAGTGCCACGATCGTCTTGCCTTTGTTCTCCGGTCTCTTTGCCAGAATCGTTGCCGCTTTCAGTGCTGCACCGGAAGAGATACCGACCAAAATACCTTCGCTTACCGCAAATGCTCTGCCTTCTGTAAAGGCATCTTCATTTTCGATTGTGATCACTTCATCATATACCTTTGTATTTAATACTTCCGGTACAAAACCTGCACCGATTCCCTGGATCTTATGTGCACCCGGTGTTCCTTTGGAAAGTACAGGACTTGTTGCAGGCTCTACTGCCACAATCTTCACATTCGGATTCTGTTCTTTCAGATATTCACCAACACCTGTTACAGTTCCGCCTGTACCAACGCCTGCTACAAAAATATCAACCTTGCCGTCTGTCTGCTCCCAGATTTCCGGTCCTGTTGTTTTCTTATGTACTGCAGGATTTGCAGGATTTACGAACTGTCCGAGAATGACTGCGCCCGGAATTTCCTTTACCAGTTCATCCGCCTTGGCAATAGCACCCTTCATACCCTTTGCACCTTCTGTCAGGACGAGCTCTGCGCCATATGCTTTTAATAAGTTTCTTCTCTCCACACTCATTGTATCAGGCAGCGTCAGGATTGCATGATAGCCTTTTGCTGCTGCTACAGCCGCAAGACCGATTCCGGTATTTCCGCTGGTAGGCTCGATGATCGTAGCCCCCTCTTTTAAAATACCTTTCTCCTCTGCGTCTTCGATCATGGCAAGTGCGATTCTGTCCTTTACAGAACCTGCCGGATTCAGATACTCAAGCTTTGCAAGGATCGTTGCTTCTGTGACCCCTGCCTTTTTGCTGTATCCGTTCAGTTTCAAAATTGGTGTTTTTCCGATCAGTTCCAATGCGCTTTCTTTAATCTGACTCATTTCAGTTCCTCCTTCATTTTGAGCAGCGACTTTCCGTTTACACCTGCCCGTTTGCATTTTCCCACTATCTACGTAGGAATAATATGTTTGTTGTTGAAACTGATTATATACGGTGTTATTTTTATTGTCAATAACTTTTTTGCAATACTTCCCGGATTCCTTCGATCACTGTATTATATCTGCTTTCCAGAACCGCAAACTGGTCAACCGTCAGCTCCGGGAAACCTGCTCGAAACTCATTTACAATCTCCTCACTGATCCGGGACAGATCTCCGAATCCCAGATTCAGGCTCACACCCTTTAAGGTATGGATACAACGATACGCTTCCTTCTCTTCATGCGCCGCATATTTCATCAGGAAATTCTGATAACTGTCTTCCCGCAAAAACTTTTCCAGAAAAAGCAAAATTGTTTCATCATTCTCCAGTCTGTAAAGCACGTTGCTGTAGTCTCCTCCTACTTTTCTGTAAAAAACTTCTAACATTCGCTTCTCCTTTCTTTGCATGTAATTACGTTACTTTTTTGGTGTATTTTTTATCACGTCAATATTTTACCATAACTCTACAGAATATGGCACAAAAACATCCTATCCTTTTACCGTTTCTTAACCACATTTCATCGACAATTTTCGCATTTTACAAAAAAGCAGCCATTTCGCATTTTATAAAAAGCAGCATCGACGCTCCCACTTTTTAATGCTATAATGTAATGGCACAGAAGAAAAACAAGCAAACAGTCTGCGAAGCAGACCATAAAGCACCGAAGGTGCGGGTTTGCGAGTGCATAAATACATTTTACACAAGGAGGTCATTTTATGCAGACTACCACAATATCCGATGCAGTCCGCTACATCGGTGCAGACGATACGACGATCGATCTTTTTGAAAGCCAGTACGAGGTGCCAAACGGCGTATCCTATAATTCTTACGTTATTTTAGATGAAAAAATTGCTGTCATGGATACAGTAGATGCGAGAAAAACAGACGAATGGCTGTCTAACCTGAAAGCCGCTTTAGACGGACGAAATGCCGACTATCTGATCGTTTCCCATTTAGAGCCGGATCATTCCGCAGGCATCAAGCTGTTTACAGAGCAGTTCCCACAGGCAAAGCTTGTCATGAGCGCAAAGGCAAAAGCCATGCTGCCACAGTTTTTTGAGATTCCGTCACTGGAAGAGAAATGCATGACGGCTGCTGAAGGAGAAACACTCTCACTTGGCAGCCACACGCTGCAGTTTTTCATGGCTCCCATGGTGCACTGGCCGGAGGTCATGGTAGAATACGAAACAACCGAAAAAATACTTTTTTCTGCCGACGGCTTCGGCAAATTCGGTACTTTATCCACAGAAGAAGACTGGGCATGTGAAGCCAGAAGATATTATTTCAATATTGTGGGGAAATACGGTTCTCCCGTGCAGACGCTTCTGAAAAAAGCTGCCACACTCGACATTCAGACGATCTGTCCACTGCACGGTCCGATCTTAAAAGAAAATCTGCCTTACTATATCGGTAAATACCAGACATGGAGCAGCTATGAACCGGAAGACAAAGGCGTTCTCGTTGCCTGCGCTTCCATCCACGGCAATACAAAAGCCGCGGCAGAAAAAATGGTCAATCTGCTGCTGGAAGCAGGTGCGGCAAAGGTTGCGTTCACAGATCTTTCCCGCGACGACATGGCAGAAGCCATCGAAGACGCCTTCCGCTATGACAGCCTTGTGCTTTGTGCAGCCTCCTATGATGGCGGTGTATTCCCGCCAATGGAAGACTTTTTGAACCGTCTTTCCCATAAGGCTTTCCAGAAGCGAAAAGTGGGGATCATCGAAAACGGCTCCTGGGCTCCATGCGCTGCCAAGAGCATGAAAGCCATTCTGGATACGATGAAAAATCTGGAGATCTGCGATAAGGTTGTTACGATCAAAACAACGATGAAAGATGCAGATGTGGAACATATGAAGGAGCTGGCGAAAGAGATCGTTGGGTAAAAAGATGCGACTAATCCTGAATGAGGTTCAGGATTAGTCGCTTTATAACACGATCATACATTTGTACCAATCATAATCTTCCCATATTCTTCATAACCTTTACTCATACAGCATCTCAAGTGAAATCAGATGCACAACGCCTTTCTTTTCCTGTTCCTCCAAATTCTGCGTAAATCCTCCTTTGGAAAATATATAGTAAATATAAGTTTTTCCCTTTCCAAACACATTTGCATAATGCTCTAAAAGCTTTAACTCATCCACGCCAATTGGTTCTCTTTTATATTTACAGGAGCCGATATAATAGGTTCCCTTATCCGCTGTGCCGGCTACAATATCAATCTGTACCTCTTTGTGAAGCGAGGGGTCTGTCCCCCACCACTGTCCAATATCCGTAATTGGCACATGAAGATCTTGCGCATAACGGAGCATATAACATTTGCACATATCTTCAAATACTGTTCCCATATAATCGGTTAAAGACCGTGCCACAACCTGCTCAAAAATACTTCCCATCCGTTCTGATACAATAGCTCCCATATTATGCGGAACGTAACGATACCAGAAGCCAAAGAAATGATCTGCCAGTCTGTAGATCGTCTTTTTCCCCGGCTTTTCTGTCATTGGCGTTTCTTTCTTTATGATTTCCAGTTTCAAAAGCACCTTCATGTACTTACTGCAGACTGCGTTTTCCAGCCCTGCCTTTGTTGCTATTTCATTTAATTTAGATGCACCAGATGCGATCGTTGTAATAATAGTGTTGTATACAGCAGGCTCCCTTAATTCCTGTTTTAATAAGTTCTGCGGTTCCTCAAAAAGATAACTGCTGGCATCAAACAGATTTTCAAGTAATGCTTCCTTTATTCCATTCTGCGCTCCCAACTTATTAATATAAAGCGGAATCCCGCCCGTAATACCATACACCAGAGCCTGCTCCTGCTTTGAAAGCTCCGGATAAAATGCTTCTACCTCCCGATAACTGAGCGGTTCTATTTTAAATTGTGCTGTTCTGCGTCCATAAAGAGGACTTTCATACCCCAATACCTGCTCCTCCATAAAACTCATGGAAGAACCACATAAGATCAGATATAATTTAGTATGCTGCCATTTATGATCGATCATGTGCTGCAAACGTGATGAAATAGACTCTGCTGCCTTTGCCAGATATGGAAACTCATCGATCACAAATACCAGACGTTCCTTCGCCATATCTGTAATCGCATCTAATGCACTGTCAAATGAAGAAAATACCGGTGCATCATAGGCATCCTTCTTTTCACACTCATAAATTGCCTTAGAAAGTGCTGTCAGGTTTTCCCTTTCTGTTGCATTTAATGCTGCAAAGAAAATTGTTTTTTTATCCTTGCAAAATTCATTAATAAGTGCAGTCTTTCCTACACGCCGGCGCCCGTAAATAACAATACATTCAAATTGCTGATTCTGATATCGTTTATTTAATTTTGCCAGTTCACTTTCTCTATAATGAAACATAAATCCTCCTGACACGCCTTTTAAAATATACTCATAAGTTAGTAACTTATGAGTATATTTTACATTCTTTGTATAAAATGTCAATCCTATTCCAGCAAACTCTGTTTGATCAGCACGGTCTTCCCTTCAAATGCAAAACCGTACTTTTTGATGTCTGCCGCATCTATTCCATCTGCAAGCAGTTCTGTCACATAACACTTTTCCTCAATCTGTCTCAGTGCCTTATCCGCACATTCCTCCAGATCTTTATCCCGCTTCGGATCGAATACTTTAAATTCTATGATACAAGAACTCTGCCGTGCATCTACCGCCTTCATCATAATGTCATATCGTCCTATCCCACTTTCCCGATTGGATGTAATATGATAGTGATCCGATAATTCAGCAAGCAATCCCAACACAAACCCATGATAAAATCTTTCTGTTTCATCAATTGCTCCGTAACCGGATCCGTAATCAAAATAGCTGAAGGTTGTTTTAGCAACCATGTTCATATAATAGTTCATATCTTCGACATTGCCCGCCAGCAAAGCCTTCTGAAAATCTCCAAAGTCACTTCCTCTGCGATAAAACCACTTTCTGAACATTCTGACAAACATTTTTTTGATCTCAATATTTGTAAAGGACAGCGTATATAAATCCTCTTCTACATGATCTGCCCTCAGATATCCCGTAGTGAATAAAAGCCCCCAAATGGCATTTTCATCCACATCCAGCAGAGAGAAATCGATCATTTCATCTATATGTGCCCGAATCTGTTTTCCATTCATCAGATCTTCCATATTACATTTTACATGACGAGATCCTTTTGCTATCAATCTGTTAATCAATGTATTACTACTGGTATTTGCCCAATATGTATCAAATCTCCCATCTGAATCTATAAACTTTGTGATAGACCACGGATTGTAGATATCTTTACATCTGCCGATCATAAAACCGTCATACCACTGCTTCACCTGTTTTTTATATTTCCCCAGCCCCACATGATCAAGTGCTGCAAATACCTCTTTCTGCGTAAATCCAAATGCAGTTTCATATTTATGCGTGGTAATGGCAGCCACATCAATATGATTCATATCAGAAAACATAGATTCTCTTCCGATTCTTGTGATACCGGTCATAAGCGCCTTTTCCAAAAGTGGATTTGTTTTAAATGTGTTATTCAAAAATCCTCTCATAAATGCTGCCATACGATCCCAATATCCATGAAAGTATGCTTCCTGCATAGGCGTATCATACTCATCCAGCAGAATGATAGGTTTTTTCCCATAATATCTGTATAGAAGCTGTGTTAATAATTTTAACGATTTTACTGCAACATTTTCGTCCATATCCCAACTGATCCTGGCAAGCTGTGATCTTTCTTCTTCCGAAAAGTGTTTCATATCAAGCCCTGCCTTGATATTATCCACCATATATTTGATCTCAAAGCACAATGAGCGAAATGCACTCTCATACGTCTCTTCTTTTATCCCTGCAAGCGACAGGAAAATAACCGGATATGTTCCCTGCAACTGATGATACATCTGATTTTCCCAGATTTTTAAACCATCAAATAGATCTTCTCTACCTGCATATTTTTGAGAGAAAAAGCATTCTATCATGCTTAAATTCAACGTTTTTCCAAATCGTCTGGGTCTTGTGATCAATGTTACATCATGCTCATTTTCCCACCACTGACTGATAAAAGATGTCTTATCCACATAAAAAGCCCCTGTGGATCTAATCTCCTCAAAGCTTTGAATCCCCACTCCTACCTTCTTACCCGTGATCCTGACAACATAATCTACCAGAGCCGGACCTTCCCCATATCTGTCCGGTCGTTCCGCATTCATCGGAATTTTCCATCGGATCCCTTCTTTTTCAGCGCCACAGATTTTTCCCATAGCACACCAATAATTTACCATCCGCTTTGTGACACCCCACTCGGATGCTTTTTCTATGGAGGTTACAAATTCCATACCGCTTCTCCCCCTTTACTGATATAGGAATCGAGTAGGAGGCGGTGACTAACCGCCGTCCTCTCACAACACCGTACGTACCGTTCGGTATACGGCGCTTTCAATAGTTGACGTGCACAGACTG
>ERZ1026776.923-NODE-923-length-18256-cov-78.113016_pt1 | contig 18256 bp, 10 predicted proteins | sample MGYA00380125_ERZ1026776 | MGnify/ENA primary metagenome ERZ1026776 (study PRJEB33269, sample SAMEA4719761) | human gut metagenome | biome: human-associated habitat; feature: organic feature; material: feces | place: Cameroon | collected 2013-10 ...
ACGAGACACCTCAGCATCGTGACAACTTCATCAAGTTGGCAAAGGAGGGATATTTTGACGGCACTCTCTTCCATCGTGTCATCAAGGATTTTATGATTCAAGGCGGCGATCCAGACAGCAAGGGCGCTCCTAAAGGCAAGATGCTGGGCACAGGTGGTCCTGACTATACCATCCCTGCCGAGTTCGTTTATCCACAGCTCTTCCACAAGCGCGGTGCCTTGAGTGCAGCCCGTCTTGGCGACGAGGTAAACCCTGAACGCGAGAGCAGCGGAAGCCAGTTTTATATCGTTTGGGGAAAGACCTACAAGCAGAACGAACTGAAACAGATGGAAAAGCAGTTGGGCATGCAGATGGAGCAGAACATCTTCAACCAGCTTGCCAAAGAGCATCATGATGAAATTATGAACTTCCGCCGCAACCGCGACCGTGAGGGGCTGATGAAACTCCAGGACGAACTGGTGGATGAAACCAAGAAACGCTGCAAGGAGCAGGGCTATCCTAAGTTTACCGAAGAACAGCAGAAGGCTTACACCGAAGTAGGCGGAACACCTTTCCTCGATAACCAATACACCGTTTTCGGTGAAGTAGAGGAAGGACTTGACATCGTAGAGAAGATTCAGAACTGCGAAACATTGCGTGGCGATCGCCCAAAAGAGGATGTTTCTATGCAGATTTCTGTCATCGAGGAATAAAAAATCTCCATAACGCTCCGCCGGACAGTAAATCCGGCGGAACGCCTAATAAAAACCTAAATAAATATTATATAAGTAATAACAACTATTCATTCGTATTACACAAAAAGACAAATCAATATGGAAAAATGAAAAGCAAAATGGTAAAGAGCATCATGATGCTCTTAGCATTGGCTAGTTCTAACTACAGCTATGCTTCGTCATTTTTTATTCCGCCTTCGTCATTCTATCCGCAATATACATACCTGCCAGAATGCAGCAGGCACCTGCCAGGAAGTAAGGAGTTATCTTTTCGTCTAATACCAGAGAGGCGAAAATCATTGTGGTGATAGGATTGAAATAAACCCAGTTGGTAGCTTTCACGGCACCCAACTTAGAGATACACCAGTTCCAGGTAAGGAAACATATCATGGATGCCAAACAGCCCAGAAACAAGAGATTACCCACCACCTGAGGCTTCGTAAACACATCCCATGCCGGCCAGCCAGGGATGATAAGATAATAAGGCAAGATGGTAAGCACACCATAGAAGAAGACCTTGCGGGTAATAAAAGCTGCGCCATAATCGCCCGATACCGATTTCATCAAGAGCGAATAGACAGCCCAGCTCATACATGCCGTAAAAGCCAAGGCATCGCCTACAGGCGACAGATGCAGCACGAACCTGCCATTCAGCACCACGATAATCATACCTACAAAAGCAAGCAGAGAGCCCAGCAGCTGTATCATGTTGATGCGCGAAGAATGGCGATAAACCAGACGTACCAGCAAGGTAGCAAAGAGCGGACAGGAACATACGATGAGCGATGTATTGGTCGTTGTGGTATAATTCATCGCCTCGTTCTCGCTCAGGAAATAGAGCGAACCGCCCGTTATTCCCAGCATAGCCAGCTTAAACTCATCCTTCCAGCTGTCAGCAAACATCTTCTTATGATTCACAATCAGCATCAGGATGTATGCAATACTGAAACGGAGCGTAAAGATCTGTGCTGGTGAAAGCCCGTTCAGCATCAGCACCTTGGTAGAAACAAAGGTGGTTCCCCAGATGGCTACGGTGATGAAGGCCACAAGATGATATAATAAATTGCTATTATTCTGTTTCATTCTATTTTTCTGATTTTTGAAATTCAACTGCAAAATTATAACTTTTATTCGAAATGAGCAAATTGTAAGCAAGAAAAGCAGAAAAAGACAATAAATAGAGCGAAATTGGAACAAAAGAAAAAGTCTTAGGAGTAAGTGCAGATACGACTTCTCCTAAGACCTTATTATTTATACAGTAAAAAAATCAAGCCTTATTTTTTCTGGAATACTCTCACATAATCCACTTCCATCTGAACTGGGAGGGCGCTTTCGTCAACACCCTTCATGCCACCCCAGTCACCGCCCCAAGCCAGGTTGAGGATAACATAGAATGGTTTATTGAAAGGCCATGAACCCACATCATTTTTACCGTCATTGTTGAAATTGAGCAGTTCCTTACCATCCACATAGGTCTTGATATAATCAGGAGTCCACTCCAGGCGATAAACGTGGAAACCGTCTTCAGCACCCGCAGTCAGACGCTCCTTGGTAATCTGGGTTCCCATCACGTGATTAAACTTCTCAGTATGGAGCGACGAAGAAGTATAGTTAGGATTAACGCCTACCTCTTCCATAATATCAATCTCGCCACATTTAGGCCAAGGATTTGCTCCGAAATCATTGTTGCAAGGCATCATCCAGAAAGCAGGCCATGTGCCCTTACCCTTAGGCAATTTGATGCGAGCTTCGAAGATACCATAAAGCCAGCCCTGGGTTTCGTGAGCATATATGCGACCCGAATATATCTTGCCGTCGCTGCCCTTGAAACAGTTGATATAAAGCCGGTTATCAGCAATTTCTGTTACGCGTTTGCCATCAGCAGAGCCATTCACATAATTCTGAAGTTCATTATTCACCCAGCCCGATTTCTGCACCTCATGACGCCAGTCGGTACTATTCAATTCAGAGCCTTTATTAAATTCATCATTCCAGACCAGTTTGTAACCCTCAGGAATCACCATTTCGCCACCTTCAATAGGAGTAACCAGTTTTCCTGCCTGATGCACAGACACCGACACCTTCTTATCCTCTAATGAAATCTCGACACTTCCGTCGAGAGCTACAGACGATTTATTCTCTTCCACATCTACAGTTACCATACCTGTAGCTTTATTATTACCGCTGGCACTCACTTTAAACCAAGGTTGTATATTTGCAGCAGAACCTACACCAGGGAGGGATGCTTTCGCTTCCCAACCACCAGCAGATGCCACTACCATGATAGTATAAGTACCGCCCTTAGCAGGAACATCGATGCTCGTAGGAGAGCAGGATATCGTTACATTCCTCTCATCGCCGTCAGAAGAGCTACTACTGCAAGAAAGCAGCATAAGCGAGAGAAGGAAGGAAAATATTTTCAAGAATTTCATGTCATTTAAAATTTAGAAAGGGAGCCACTCCTACTTATTCATAGGAGCAGCTCCTGTATAATTCTATATAAACCAATAAAACCTAAAGCCTATTTCACAATCAAAACGATATCACTGACAGTTATTTCTGCATCCTTAGGAGCACCGGCAAAGTCCATTACAAGTTTTATTTTGGCCATATCTCCAGGATTCTTACCTTTAATCACGGCATCATCATAACGGACAACATATTCACCTTGTATATCAGTATACATATCAGCAAACAAGAAGCTATCATCATTGCCTGTATCACAAAGCTTAAAGGTTGCAAGAGGTAACGGAGCAGAAGTTTTTACTTTACAAGAGAAATCAACTTTCTGTCCCATCTTGATAGCGACAGGAACTTCTGTCAAAGCCCATTGTGCGTGCCACTGCTCAGCTGGAGTTTCTACAGGTATCACGATAGAATGCTTGTTACCCTCATGCTTGACAACAGGAGTACACTCAATAGGTGCCCATCCTGCATCACCAAACCAATTGGTGTTTACGAATGACTGATTCTCATCTACATCCTTCCAAAGGTTTCCAGCTGTATTATAGTCGAATGGCACCTTCAATTCTACCGGAACCACAGTACCGTCATCGTTGGCATGATCTTTTAACACCAGACTTTCTATCATGATTTCATCATCAGCCTGATTTCCACCAAAGTCGAATACCACCTTCAGGTTTTGAATATCCTTACCTTCGAGGTCTGAGCCGAAAATACACTTAGGCTCTCCTGCCTCAAGACCGGTATTTACATCCTTAGAGTCAAAGAGAATGATGTCATCACCACCTGCGCCAGAATCACAAAGTTTCACCTTAACGGCATTATGTCCCTTGGCAGATGTAATGATGCAAGAGAAGTCATAATGCTTATCTGCGCTAGTAGAGATACCCAAATCAAGAAGAGCCATCTGAGCCTGCCAACGGTCGGTTGTAGCAGCCGGCAACTTTACGGTATAGCATCCCTTAGACAAGGAACACTCAGGAGCAGCAATCTGACTCCATCCCGGTGCATACCAGAAAGCCGGATTGTGCGACGGATCATTATTATTACCAGGTTTATTCGGCAATGTCAATCCCTTGAACATATTAAACTCGCTGTCCTCTACAAATCCGCCAAAACCATTCATCTTTGTCTTTTCGATAGAGAACTGCTTCTGAACAGATTCCTTGCTGATACCATTGCGATTCTTCACGAAGCACTCCACATTATATGTTCCCTTCTTGCGATAATACTTAGAGAGGTTGAAAGCAGAAGAATAGGCACCATCTATCACCCATACCGGAGTAATGCCTGCCTTACTATCAAACGTGAAGTTGGCGGTGTTGGTCTCTTGGTCAACATCTATCTTGAAGTTGTCGGCGAAGTCGGCTACATTAGGCAACTCACCGTTGGCACCAGAGAACTCCTCTGCAGAACATGCGCTGAGCATCAATCCACCCAGAAGAGCATAAGCCATATTTCGAAACATCTTTTTCATATTGCTGAAATCTTAAAGTTAATATTTTATTAGGGGGTAGAGGAAACTATTGTTCCTCTACCTTAATAAGTTTTAATAATTGTTCTGAACCAAAGCCGGGTCGGAATCAAGCTCAGCCTGTGCGATAGGAATATACTTCTTGGATTCTGTCCAGGAGTTGGTGCGATAGCCGTAGCTGTCTGGTACCAACACGGTAGCAGCCTTGCCTGTGCGAACGAGGTCGAAGTAACGCTTACCCTCGCCTACAAACTCCAAGTGGCGCTCATTGATAACATCATCCAGAGTTACGGCTCCAAGCTCTGCGATTCCTGCTCGACGACGGATTTTATTCACATAATCCTTTGCCAAGCCAGCATCACCACCAGTCTCAAGCAACAATTCTGCAGCATTGAGATAAGCCTCGGCTACACGATAGAAACGATAGTTGTTGTTATAGTTCAAATTGGTATCGAAACCTGCATCGGCATTGTTCTCTGTAAAAGGACGGTACTTAGCCAACCAAAGACCTGTATCTTGATAGCGCTTATGATAATGCGTATCATCAGCATCACCATCAGTACCCATTCCACGACAATCCCAGCAAGTTGCTGCACGACGAGTGTCATTGTCAGAGTACAAGTCGTATGTTTCCTGTTTTACAGGCAAGAAGCCCCAACCATCGCTGGCTTGCTTCACCCAGCCATCACCACCTGGCCATGCATTAGGTGAAATCAAAGTAGGAAGAATTGTGCCACCGATAGCCAATGGAGAACTCCAACCACGCTCGTTGTTACCATCCTCGTAGTTGATTTCCCAAATTGACTCCTTGCACCATTCACCACTTTCCTTCCAAATGTCGGCGAAATTATCCATCAATCCATATTCGCTCTTGTTGTTGATAATCTCTTGCATATATTGCAATGCCTTTGGATAGCGGGTCTTATCGTTTTGGTACATTACCATTTCGGCATACATCATGTAGCACATCGCCTGAGACATACGACCGCTGTTCTTGTCATCCCAACGCATAGGCAAAACCTTAGAGTCAATGACTGCCTCAAGTTCGGTAATGAGATTATTATACACCTCGTCTGCCTTCAACTGAGGAGCAGTATATGGAGTGCTCAAATTCTCAAGATAGAAAGGGATATTTCCGAAGTAATGCCACAAATTGTTGTAGAAATATACTCGGAGGGCACGTCCCTGCATCTCATAGGAAGCCTTATTTTCTGCGGTGAGATTACCCGATGCCCAAGGAATATACTTCAAGAGGTCGTTGCAACGCTTGATGCCAGAGTAATCAACTGTCCAAAGTGAACTCAATGTATGGCTAGCATTCGCCTCAAAGTTAAACAGCATATGCCACTGTTGGTTATCATTTTTGTCACTACCTCCTACCCAGAAGTCATCGCCCATGATTTCGGCATCGATATTAAGAGCATTATACTGTCCCAATCCCCAATCTGGCCAGTGGATAGGGTCATAAGCAGCATTCAAAGCCTCATTGATGTGCTCATCTGTGGTATAATATTCCTCCAGAGGCTCACCCGATGGGTTCTCTACCTCAAGGAAGTTGTCGCTACAAGATGTGGTTGCCAAGGTCATACTGGCTGCCATCACACCGAGTGCTATATATTTCATTGTCTTCATAATTGTCAATGTTTTAAGATGTTCTACATTTAGAATGAAAGGTTGAAACCGATGGTGTAGGTGCGTGCTTGTGGATAGATACCACGGTCAACACCGAGAGAGGTACCACCAGAAGAAATTTCTGGGTCGAAGCCCCAATACTTTGTCCATGTAATCAGGTTCTCTGCCATCACATAGAAACGTAAACGGCTGATGGAGAGCTTCTGTGTCAAGTTCTTTGGCAAAGTATAACCCAATGAGATATTCTTCACACGGAGATAAGAGCCATCACAAATATAGAGATCTGATACCTGCCAGTTGGTTGCATCACCAGCCTTCAAGATAGGATACTTGTTGGATGTACCCTCACCTGTCCAACGGCTCAGCATCCAAGATGGGAAGTTACCTGAGTAGACATCTGTACGATAAGTGGCATCAAACACCTTGTTGCCTGTCACGCCCTGCAGGAAGAGGTTGAAGTCGAATCCCTTCCACTCAGCACCAAGGTTGAAACCGAAGGTCCACTTTGGTGTGCCATTACCGATATTGGTACGGTCGTCTGCACTAATCTTACCATCACCATTCACATCAACGAAGCGGACATCACCTGGTTGTGCATCTGGCATAATCATATTACCATCCTTGTTGACATAAGCCTTTACCTCATCCATGTTCTGGAATACACCAGCGGTCTTATAACCATAGAAATATGGGAAAGGCTGACCGTTGCTACCACGGGTGCCACCACCTGAAAGACCTTGGAAGCTATCGAGGTCAATATAACCAGTGTCATTACCAAGGTTGGTCAACTCATTGTGCAAGTAGCTTACATTAGCCTTGGCATTGAAGCGAGCATCAGAAATGTGCCACTTGTAACCGAGTTCGAACTCAAGACCTGAGTTCTTCATATCACCCACATTGCCGATAGGCTTTGTCTCACCTACATAACTTGGGATAGGCATGGTAATCAACATACCGTTGGTCTTCTTTACATAGTAATCGGCACTGAATGTCAATGCACTGCCGAAGAAGCCGAAGTCGAAGCCGATGTCTGTCTGCTCACTCTCCTCCCACTTCAAGTCTGGGTTGGCTGTAGCATTCGCCTTAGAGCCATTAAACTTGGTGGCGTTCTTGCCGAAAAGCACATTGTTACCCATAGATGTCAACACCGTGTAGCGGAAATCACCGATATTATCGTTTCCATTCTTACCCCAGCTGGCACGGAACTTCAAGTTGCTCAACCAATCGCGAGTGCTCTCCATGAATTTTTCATTCATGATGTTCCATCCAACAGATGCAGATGGGAAAGTACCATACTTATTATTGGTTCCGAAACGGCTTGATCCATCACGACGTACAGTTGCCTGGAACATATACTTCTCGTCATAGTTGTAACTGATTCGAGCGAAGAGAGAAGAAATGGTATGAACCACATTATTACCACCATATACAGAGTGCTGAATGGTAGGAGTTCCTACAGAGATTATCTTTCCTTCTTTATCAGTAACGATAGTTTGCACATAGTTACCTGTTGCATAGTCGATAGAAGGCTTGTTCACATTCACCAAGTTCCAGCGGCTACCACCTAGGTTATCGCTCTTGTTCTTCATGGCACTCTGACCTAACACCACAGCAAAACTATGCTTACCTATGGTCTTGTCGTAAGTCAAAGTATTCTCCACCTGCCAGTTGATACCCTTGCTAGAGCTCTTGGAAGCTGAGGTGTGGGTTTGCTTGTTATTACCAGACAAGTAGTACTTAGAAGCCACATAGCTGTCTGTACCCCAGAAGCTGAGGTCGGCGCTGTAAGTAAAATGATATTTCAAGTTGTCCCACAACTGGAGGTCGATGGAAAACTTAGGCACAAACTTGTGTGACCAGTTCTTAGCTGCAGGAATACTCATCATAGCCAATGGGTTGTTTATTTCCTGATAGGTACCAGCCATACCTGGAATTGTATAGTAATTACCATTGGCATCACGAGGAATTTCATAAAAATCACGTGTACCTATTACTCTTCCTTCACTATCATAAACGTTTGGATCTTCCAGTTTGTCATAATAAGACTTTGCTACATTCCCATCTGTAACAGTTGGAGCCAATGTTGGAGCCATATAGAGGGCACTGCCAAGCACAGAGCCAAACTCAGAATTGGTTGAGATACCGGTGCTCTTGACACGTGTATAGGCCATATTGACGTTTACATCGAGTTTGTTGAGGAAGTTGCGCTCCTTCGATGCATCCATCACATTATATATATTGTTAGAGCGGAGTGAGAGGCGCTCATAGTTGCTCTGTCCGTAGTTACCGCCTACGATACCCTCCTGCTTATAATAGCCCATAGAGAGATAGTAGTTGATTTTTTCAGAAGCACCACTGATGCTCACCTCATGATTCTGCACAGGCGCATTGTCATTGAAAACAAGGTCTTGCCAATCAGTACCGAAACCACTAATTGCTTTGCCATTGGAATCTTTCAATGCATAAGGGTCTGCAAAAACTGGAGCCTGACCGCCGTTTACGGCACGCTCATTCTGAAGGATTGCATAATCGGTAGCGCTGGTTACATCGCGCTTCTTCCATGCGCTCTGCCAACCGTAAGAGAAGTTATAGTTGATCTGTGCCTTGCCCATCTTACCTTTCTTGGTAGTAACGAGGATAACACCGTTGGCAGCACGGGCACCGTAGATGGCACCTGATGCGGCATCCTTCAATACCTCGATACTCTCGATGTCGCTAGGGTTCAAGTAATCCAAGCCACCCTCGATAGGCATACCGTCTACGATATAGAGAGGGTCAGAGTTATTAATGGTACCTGTACCACGTACACGAACCTTGGAACCCTCACCAGGCTGACCCGAAGAAGAGGTTACGTTGACACCGGCAGCCAGACCCTTCAATGCGTTATCAACACGCACTGGGCTCTTGCCAGCCAAATCTTCGGTGCTCACTTTGGCGATAGCAGCTGTTACCACGCTCTTCTTCTGAACACCGTAACCTACAACAACCACTTCGTCCAAAGCCTTGTCGTCTTGTTTCAGAGTAATCTTCATGTTGGCAGAAGGACGGATCTCTGCATCCTTGTAGCCAATGTAGGTGATAACCAAGATCTGGTTAGCATCTGCATCGATGACAAAGTTACCATCAAGGTCGGTGATTGCACCGGCACCCTTAACGCCTTTTACCTGTATGGTGGCTCCGATAACGGGTTCACCCAGGTCATCCAACACGACACCTTTGAAGGTGCTTTTCTGTGCGAGCGCTGACGTCGACATCAATAATGCAGTCGCCAGCAATAGACTTTTTGTTTTCATATTCGATTATTAGTTTAGAAAAATATCTATTTGTTAGTTCACTCTATTATAATAATGTATAAGACTGTGCGGCTGTGCATTTCATAAAATGCGTTAAGCCGTGTTTTCGATTGCAAATATAATATGATTTTTTGATAAATCCTAGCCCCTTCAACAGATAAGTGGAAAGAAAACTTCTCGAAAACAATCTATATTATTAATTATCAGATACTTATCGATTTTCAGAAACTACATGAAAGTGGAAGGATTAAAATAGAGAAAATCAGGCTGAAACACCCTTGAAAAGTTATTTCAGTATTTTTCAGTGTTCACACTCTGCCACTTTTCAATTTCCACAAACATCGTTTATCTTATTAATTATCAACATCTTACAAAAGTCCCATTTTTACACCTATCCACTTTTCACTTATCACCCATCATTTTTTCATTATTTATTTAGTAATTTTGCAGATGAATGAGCATATACGCTTAAACGCACAAAAAAAACGTGAGAGGCGGTGTGCAAAACAAACAACTGCAAGAAATAAACAAACCATAATAAATATTACTTATGAAACAGTTCATTTTATCATGTGTCTTGTCTGTGGCAGCCATCGCTCCATCGCAGGCACAGCAGACTACCAGACAATTGCCTGTCTATCTCGACCAGACCAAGCCGGTAGAGCAGCGCATCGATGATGCCATCTCCCGCATGACGCTGGCAGAGAAGATACGCATCATCCATGCTCAGAGCAAGTTTTCATCAGCCGGTGTACCACGCTTGGGATTTCCTGACTTCTGGACGGATGACGGACCTCACGGAGTGCGTCCTGACGTATTGTGGGATGAGTGGGAACAGGCTGGTCAGACCAACGACTCCTGCGTAGCCTTCCCTGCCCTCACCTGTCTTGCCGCATCATGGAATCCGCAGATGAGCCGCATCTATGGCGAAGCATTGGGCGAAGAAGCCCTGTATCGCGGCAAGGACATGATTCTGGGTCCTGGCGTCAACATCTACCGCACGCCTCTCAACGGCCGTAACTTTGAGTATATGGGCGAAGATCCGTTCCTGGCGAGCATCATGGTAGTGCCGTATATCCAGGGATTGCAGTCTAAGGGCGTATCAGCCTGCGTAAAGCACTATTGTCTGAACAATGACGAGGAATACCGCCATCAGGTCAACGTAATCGTCAGCGACCGTGCTCTCCACGAAATCTATCTCCCTGCCTTCAAGGCGGCTGTTGAGAAGGGTAAGACATGGGGTATCATGGGAGCCTACAACCTATATAAGAATGAGCACAACTGCCACAACCAGTGGACCCTGAACAAGATTCTGAAGGGCGACTGGAAGTATGATGGTGTCGTGGTAAGCGACTGGGGCGGTGCTCACGACCTGGAGCAGTCTGTAAAGAACGGGCTGGATATGGAGTTCGGCACCTGGACAGACGGTCTTACGATGGGCGCTACCAATGCCTACGACAACTATTATCTCTCCATGCCTTACATGAAGGCCATACAGGAAGGCAAGTTCACCCAGAAGGAGCTGGACGATAAGGTGCGCCGCGTATTGCGCCTCTTCTATCGCACCACGATGAATCCGAACCGCCCTCATGGTTTCCTCTGCTCAGAGAGCCATTATGCAGCAGCCAGACAGATTGCTGAGGAAGGCATCGTATTGCTCCAGAACAGGAACAATGTGCTTCCTATCAACACCCAGAAGGCTAAGCGCGTACTGGTAGTAGGCGAGAATGCCATCAAGATGATGACCGTAGGCGGAGGCTCTTCTTCGCTCAAGGTACAGCGCGAGATTTCGCCTCTCGATGGCCTGAAGACGCGGTTGGGCAAGGACGGCATCGAGGTAGATTATGCCCGCGGATATGTGGGCGATGTAACAGGCAACTACAATGGCGTTACAACCGGCCAGAACCTGGAAGACAAGCGCAGCGAGGCTGAACTGATAGCCGAAGCCGTAGAGAAAGCCAAGACAGCCGACTATGTCATCATGTTTGGCGGTCTGAACAAGAGCGATTTCCAGGACTGCGAGGGTCACGACCGCAAGCATTATGAGCTGCCATACAATCAGGATAAGCTGATCGAGGCTTTGGCTAAGGCAAACAGAAACTTCGTTTATGTCAACATCTCGGGCAATGCGGTAGCTATGCCTTGGAAGGCTAAGGTTGCCGGCATCGTACAGGGCTGGTTCATCGGTTCGGAGAGCGGCGAAGCCCTGGCAAGCATCCTTACAGGCGATGCTAACCCTAGCGGCAAGTTGCCGTTTACATGGGTCAATTCGCTGAAGGAAGTTGGTGCTCACGCTCTCAATACCTATCCGGGAACCTGGCGTCAGGAAGGTGGAGCCAGCACGAAGGGCAACATCATTGATGAGGAATATAAGGAAGGCATCTATGTAGGTTACCGCTGGACCGATAAGGAGCGCATCAAGCCTACCTTTGCATTCGGTCACGGCTTGAGCTACACCCAGTTTGCCATCTCCAATCTCCGCAGCGACAAGGCGCAGATGAAGCAGGATGGTACAATCACCTTTACCGTAAACGTAAAGAATACCGGAAAGCGTGCCGGATCAGAGACGGTTCAGCTCTATATCCACGATGTCAAGTCATCAGTAGATCGCCCTCAGAAGGAGCTGAAGGGATTCCAGAAGGTTTATCTCCAGCCAGGTGAGAGCAAGGATATCAGCATCACCATCAGCAAAGAGGCCCTCAGTTTCTATAATGAGGCATCTTCATCCTGGAAGGCTGAAGCCGGAAAGTTTGAGGCTCTTGTTGGTAATGCAGCCGATAACCTGAAGCTGAAGAAAGCCTTCGAGCTCTTTTAAAAAAATGATGACTACCCCGAAGCATTTACTCTTATGAGACACAGCTTCTCTATACATGTTACTGAAGTTTCGCAAGTGGTTCAAGTACGGGCTAGGAGCTTACTTGCGAAACTTCAGCATGTTTAAAAGTTTGGCGCCTTGAAATAGAGCGTCAAACTTCTATTCACTCAAAAAAAGCTTGACTTATTATTTCATGCCAATCTGCTTCACACGCTGCTCGAACTCTTCCCTGTCACAGATGGCACTATTCTTGATTTTGGCGCGATAATTATAGATAGTGTTCACAGAATAGTGAAGGAACTCGGCAATCTTAGAACTGTCCTCGATGCCCAGACGGATAAGGGCAAAGATACGGAGGGTGGTAGAAAGACGGCTGTCATCTTCGAGCACGATACGCTCTTCAGGCTTCAAGAGGGCATTGAACTCCTCAACAAAGTCAGGGAAGAGCTTCAGGAAGGCGGAATCGAAATACTCATACAGCTCGCCCATGTAGGCCTCGCCAGCCTGCATCTGCTCCAGCAACTTGTTGAGTTCTCTTGCCTTCACCAGTTTCACTACTCGCTTGCGCATGGTCTCTATCTTGTCGACATAGATGGCACAAAGGCGCAGGAATCGACCAATATATACTTCCTTCATCTTGTTACTCTCGTTGAGAGAATGGTTCATCTCATTAAGAGACTGGTTCATCCCGTTGAGCGAATGATTCATCTCATTAAGACGCTCATTTGCCAACTGCAAAGCATGGTTGGTTTCCTTCTGCTTATGATGGGCCGCAGCAATGCGCTTACGCTGCTTGTTGACATAGTAGAGCAAGAGCATAACCACGAAGAGAAGCAGGACAGAGAACGCTACCATGAGCCGCAGATGCTGGTTGCTCGACGAAAGTTCTTTCTGATAGCCCTCCTCAATCTGCGTGAGCACAGGCATAATCTGGCGGCTGCGGATAGGCGTATTGAAAATAGAAGCCGATCGCCAGGCAAACTTGATATACTCATGAGAGCGCTTCTGTTGGTCCGGATCGCCATTGAGCAGATTGGCAAGTTCCCAGAGAGAGCCCTGGTCCATCACAGCCAACTGTACATCGCAGATGGTAGAACGCAGGAGGCAGCACAGGAACTGCTCTTCATCGCCAAACTGATTGTAGGTCATGCCGCGATAAAACTGCACGATGGCATACTGATGGGTGCCCGGTTTCGTCATCGACAGCCGCTTATCGCTCAATCGCAAAGCCTCCTTCATGTTTCCTGCATCGCGTGCCCTCACCTCCTGCATCTGCAGATAAAGGTCATCATCATGGCTGAAAGTACTGTCTATTGCAGCCTGATAAGCATTATGCTTGCCGGTATAATATTTCTTCAAAGAGGGAACGTTGGAATAATATGCCATCTCGCCATACAGGTGCTGGCAAGCCCAGAGGTAGTTGCGTTTGCCCTCTGCATCAAGATCAGCGGTATTGACAGACTTCAGCAGGTCGTACGATTCGGCATAATCGCCCGTGGTAGATTCCTGGAAAGCAAGCAGTGCCTTGGCATTCCCCTCTTTCTTCTTATCGCCCATTCTGATGGCAAGTTCCATGCACTGGTTGATATATTTCAGCGCCATGTCGTTCTTGTAGGAGCGGTATTCCTCAAAGAGCGCAAAGCAGGCATCATACTTATTGCTTAGCCGCCTGGCGGTCTTCAGTTTCTGCTCCCAATCGCGAATTCGGGCTTCACGTACCTTCACATAATCAGCCGAATGGGCAATGGCGTTGTCCAGACTCTGAAAAAGCTGCTCTATATTATCTGTTGTTTTTGCAGCAAGAGAAAGAGGCATCAAGACAAAGAGCAGGAAGAAGAATGCCTTTCCCCATAATTCATTTATGCGATACATCAACTTGATTCCGTTAAGATTGATTTATTTTCATGAGGTTTCACGTGCAAAAGTAATAAAAAAATCGGAAACGACAAAATCTAATATAGAAGAAATGCACTTCCCTCTCCATTTTCCTGCTATATAGCATCCACTTTTTGCACATCCCCCATTTCCCTTATCTATCTCATTATCAGATACATTTCTATCTAAAAAAGGAAAATTCATCCACATTTTAACATTCGTATCGCGCATCGTATCATCTTTTTTATTATCTTTGCAGAAGATAAGTATCAAAAATAACAATTAACATAATAAACAATGAGAACAGCACTTTTATCACTCACGTTTCTTTTGGCTGGTTCTATGGCAGCACCTGCTTTCGCCCATACCGCAGCCCCTAAGAAAAAAGTAACTGCCACAACCAAGAAAGGCAAGATTCTACCCATGAAGGAGTATATCGACCAACTGATGGCGAAGATGACGCTACAGGAAAAGATTGGTCAGCTGAACCTGATGGTAGCTGGCGACATCACGACCGGTGGCGCACTTGACACTCAGGTAGGCGGCGATATCGCCCAGGGCAACATGGGCGGAGTTTTCAACATCAAAGGCATCGACAAAATCAAGGCACTGCAGGAAATAGCCATCAAGAACAGCCGTCTGGGCATCCCGCTGCTCGTAGGTATGGACGTGATTCATGGTTACGAGACGATGTTCCCTATCCCGCTCGCCCTCTCCTGCTCATGGGATACCGAGGCGATGAAGAAAGTAGGCGAAGTATCGGCTAAGGAAGCCAGTGCCGACGGCATCAACTGGACTTTCTCTCCTATGGTAGATATCGCACTCGATGCCCGCTGGGGACGAATCAGCGAAGGAAATGGCGAGGATCCTTATCTGAGCGGCGTGATGGGAGCAGCGATGACTCAGGGCTACCAGGGCGTGGATATGCGCACAGAAGAGATTCTGAGAGCCAACCGCATCATGGCCTGCCTGAAGCATTTTGCCCTGTACGGAGGCGTTGAGAGCGGTAAGGAATATAACACGGTAGATATGAGCCGCGTGCGCATGATGAACCAGTATCTGCCACCTTACGAGGCAGTGGTAAAGGCAGGCGTAGGCAGCGTGATGTCTTCATTCAATCTCATCGACTACATACCAGCTACAGCCAACAAATGGATGATGACCGATGTATTGAGAAAGCAATGGGGATTCAACGGTTTCGTGGTTACCGATTACGCTTCTATCGCCGAGATTCTGCAGCACGGAACGGCTAAAGACCTCAAGGAGGCATCAGAACAGGCACTGAAGGCAGGTACCGATATGGATATGTGCTCCAACGCCTTCGTAAAGCATCTGGCAAAGAGCATAGCAGAAGGAAAGGTGAGCGAGGAGGATGTGAATATCGCCTGCCGCCGCATTCTGGAAGCGAAATATAAACTGGGCCTGTTCAGCGACCCTTACCGCTACTGCAACACCAAGCGCAGCAAGAGCGAGATTTACACCGCTGAGAACCGTCAGGCTGCCCGCGATGTGGCTGCAGAGACCTTCGTGCTTCTGAAGAACGAAGGCAGCATCCTGCCACTGAAGAAGGAAGGAAAGATAGCCCTGATTGGTCCGCTTGCCGATACCCGAAACAACATAGCCGGCACATGGAGCGTGGCTCAGGAACCATCTAAATATACCACCATCAAGGAGGCGATGGAGCATGCACTTGCCGGAAAAGCCACCTTATTATATGCACAGGGATGCAATATCTGGCGAGACAGACAAATGCAGAAGAACGGCGAATTAGGAAAGGCTATCAACTGGGGCGACGAGGCTGAAATGAAGGCAGAAGCGCTGAAGATTGCAAATGAGGCAGACGTGATAGTATGTGCTATGGGTGAAAGTGCTGACATGAGTGGCGAATGCAGTAGCCGTACCAACCTGGAGATGCCGGATGTACAGCGCGAACTGCTTGCCGAACTCCTGAAGACGGGCAAGCCGGTAGTGCTCCTCAACTTTGCAGGCCGTCCTACGGTTCTTACTTGGGAGAAACTGCATGTACCAGCCATCATGAATGTATGGTTTGGAGGTTCAGAGATGGGCGATGCACTCTGCGATGTCATCTTTGGCGACAAATCGCCATCGGGTAAGCTCACCACTTCGATGCCTAAGACTACCGGTCAGGAGCCTCTCTACTACAACCATCAGAACACCGGTCGCCCTGTACCAGACGATAATGAGATGTTTGCCAAGTTTGCCAGCAACTGTCTGGATGTCAGCAATGGTCCGCTCTATCCTTTCGGTTTCGGCTTGAGCTATACCTACTTTTCATACAGCAACTTCCGCCTGAGCAGCCAGGAGGCGGGCATCAGCAATGAGGAGGCTACCGAATGGAAGGATGGCAAGAAGATTACAGCCAGCGTCACCGTTAAGAACAATGGCTCCCGCGATGCCGATGAGATTGTGCAGCTCTACATCCGCGACCAGGTAGCCAGCATCTCCCGCCCTGTAAAGGAGCTGAAAGGTTTCCAGCGCATTCATCTGGCAGTAGGTGAAAGCAAGGAGGTTAGCTTTGATATCACACCGGATATGCTCAAGTTCTACAACGCAGATCTGAAGCACATCATAGAACCTGGCGACTTCCAGATTATGATAGGAACCAACAGCAAGGATGTAAAGACAATGAAACTGAGCGTGAAATAAACAATAAAAATCGCCCTGCAAGAAGCAAAAGCATAGCTTAAAAGATGCTTTCCTTCTTACAGGGCGATTATCATCTACTGAGCCTACTCCAACTGAAGGCTCAGTTATGGTTCTATCCTTCAAATTACTTAGTCATCTCGAAACCTACACGCATACCATCGTAATTGTTGGCGATAGTACCGAGAGCGCTGAGCGTAGAATTACCCTTGAGGGAACCGATGGTCTTGATGAGGTTGAGCAACTTCTTCTGGTCGAAGAGCAGGCTGATGCCATTGGCAGTCTTCGTAGCATAACCCGACATACTCAAGATTAATCCCTTCATCTGAATGGCATGAGTCTTCTCATCAAAAGTATAATTACCCTGCCATGACTTGCCGTCAATCTTGGCAGCGAAAGTTCCATCAGTTTTGAAGGTGAAATAGGTGTTTGAACTACTGAAGCCAAACTTGCTGTAATACTCACCCAACTTCTCCTCTACCTTGTTGGCAGCAATCTCACCGCCAGCCTGTGCCAGGAGATTCTCAGAAGTAAAGGCGCATCCCGGCTTGCTGTACTTCCAGGTATGGGCACAGAGATCCTGCTTGCTGAAGGTACCTGAACCGATTACATTGTTCAGAATGCCATTGATAATGCTGCTACCTGCAGAGCTGCTGCTGTTAGAGTTTCCGCCCAGTACAGCACCCAAGATACCTGCTACGGCAGAACCTGCATTGCTGGTTGCACTGGTAGATGTAGCGGCATTGCTGGTTGTTGTTGCTGCTGTATTTGCTGCAGCCGTGTTAGATGCTGTGCTAGATGCTGTAGAAGTTGTTTTCTTTGTAGAAGTCTTCTTGGTCGTAGTCTTCTTAGAAGTCTTCTTAGTTGTCTTCTTAGCCGTCTTCTTAACCGGCATCATCTCAGACATTGAGGCATTGAGCGCTGCCTCGTTCATAGCGCTTGCGTTGCTGCCAGCTGTGCATGCGAGCACGAGGGCAGCCAAAAGAAATACTTTTTTCATTGCTTTCTATATATTTATTTTTATCACTCTTATTTATAAATACCCAATACTTCCTATTGTTCTTTCAGGTGCAAAGTTCGCAAAAAAATCGGGAATATGATAAGAAAAATCCCTATTTCGTGTATGAATCTCCCTAAAAACTCATCATTTCTACTCTTTCTACGTTATTATAGACGATTGCGATGACAATTCGTTTAAAAGATAATGAAAAAATCGTTCAGGAAATACCAAATATCATTCTAAAGGGGGGAAACTGTTCAAACGATTGCACATTTTTTTGACATAAATCAAAAAATAACGAATAAAACACGCATTTTCATGCATTTT
>ERZ1026776.928-NODE-928-length-18193-cov-11.953082_pt1 | contig 18193 bp, 16 predicted proteins | sample MGYA00380125_ERZ1026776 | MGnify/ENA primary metagenome ERZ1026776 (study PRJEB33269, sample SAMEA4719761) | human gut metagenome | biome: human-associated habitat; feature: organic feature; material: feces | place: Cameroon | collected 2013-10 ...
CACGGCTGCCCACCTGATAGCCGCCCGCATTGGAGTAGGCCACCAGCTTGACCGCGATGACGTACAGGACCGCGTAGCCGTGGCCGCAGATGGAGTCCAGCTCCTTCTGCAGCCGCTTTTCGACGATCTCCGGCAGCGGGTCGCCGTAGTCGCGCTTGGCGTGTTCCCACGTTGCATCGCGTAATTGCTGTTCTGCACCCTCGATGCTGGGCGGGTATGTGCCGCGCGGAATGGCCCGAACGTTGTTGTCGATGGACGCTGCGATCTTGCGTGGATTCGTGACCACGATCTCGTAGGCCTTTTCCTTGGGCAGGTAGCTGAACTGGTTCAGCATGTCCTCGGTGGTTCGGTAGAACAGCGGCGGCTGGTTGTCGGCGTCCTTGAAGCCGTTGCCCGCCTGCAAGACCGAACGATAGATGGCGTCCTCCGGCTCGGTAAAATGGACGTCGCCGGTGGCGATGACCGGCTTGTGCAGGTCCTCGCCCAGCCGGATGACCGTGCGGTTGAAGTCCTTGATGACCTCTTCGCTGTCCACCTTGCCCTCGCGCACCATATAGGCGTTGTTGCCCAGCGGCTGAATTTCGAGCACGTCGTAATAGGACGCGATCTTCTTTAATTCCTCGTAGGAGCGTCCTTCTACAATGGCACGGTACAGCTCACCGGCCTCGCACGCGGAGGTCAGGATCAGGCCGTCGCGGTACTTGTTCAGCAGACTGCGCGGCACACGCGGCTTTTTGAAGAAGTAGTTGACGTGGGCTTCGCTGACGATCTTGTACAGATTTTTCAGGCCCATCTGGTTCTTGACGAGGATGATGAGGTGATAATACTTTTTCTTCAGGACCTCGCGGTTGCCGCCCAAGCCGGTGTTGATCTCGCTGACCTTGGTGACCTGCTTTTCTGCCAGATCGCTCAGCATGACGCAGAAAATTCGGCCCAGCGCCCCGGCGTCCTCACAGGCGCGGTGGGCTTCGTAGGCAGGAAGTTCCAGATGCTTGTTGATGGTCCCCTGCTTGTAGTTGTGCAAACCAGGGTACATGGCCTGTGCCATGGTCAGGGTATCGATATAGGTCGGCTCGAACGCGATGCCGCTCCGCTTGGCCGCAATGCGCAGAAAGCGGATATCGAACGAATGCGCGTTGTGGGCCACGAGGATGCGCCCGCCCGCAAAATCGAGGAAGGCTTGCAGCGCTTCGGCCTCGCTGGGAGCGTCGGCGACCATCTCGTTGGTAATGCCGGTCAGCTCGGTAATTTTGGGCGTGATGGGCTTTCCGGGCTTGACGAAGGTATCAAATTCGTCCACGACTTCGCCGTTTTTGACGATGACGCCGCCAATTTCGGTCAGATACTCCACGTTGGGGTCCAGACCGGTCGTCTCGGTGTCGAACACGCAGAACTCACCCGTCAGCGGGATGTCCTGCACGCCGTAGACGCAGGGGATCATGTCATCGACGAAGTAGGCTTCGCACCCGTAGATGAGCTTGAAATCCGGGTCGGTCTTGTGGATATCGTCCGCCGCCAGCATGGCTTCGGGGTAGCCCTGACAGACGCCGTGGTCGGTGATGGCGATGGCGGGATGACCCATCCGGTGCGCCAAACGGACGATGCCGCCCGGGTCGCAGAAGGCATCCATGCTGGAAAGCTTGGTGTGCAGATGCAGCTCGACCCGCTTGACCGGCGCATGGTCCTCCCGCTTTTTGCGCTCGACGAACAGGACATCGTAGGGATAAACGATGTAGTCATGTTCATATTTGTCGTAAGAGCAGTCGCCGCGGACGATGACCGTCGTGCCCTTGGAGATGCTCTCCCACTTGGAGCAGTCCTCGCCCTCCTGCGCACGGATCTTGAGATTGATGGAGCCGGTGTAGTCGGTGATGGAGACGGTGTAAATTTTGCGGTAGTTGCCCTTGACCTCAGTGAAGAACACGTCGCCCCAGATCATGCACTTGCCGCCTTCGCCGCCAAGGTCCTTGAGGGGCGTGAGGTTTTTGGGGGTGAACATCTTGCCGTGGAAGATGGTAACAGGCTTGTCGGTGAGGTCCAGGCCGTCCACTTTAATGGACGGTGCGGTGTTCTTTTTCTCGAACTTGACCACCGGCGGCGCGATCTTGCGCTCCAGTTTTTCTTCCATCTGGCGCTGTTCGGCTTCGCCCACCGCGCTGACGAGGGTGACTTTGGGCTTCACGCCTGTGTGCGACGCGACCCGCTCCGCCAGCAGCTTTTCGAAGCCCATCTCCTGCAGGAACTTGGTCCCGTGGCAGACGCCGACGGTGATGTTCTGGCCCGTGATGGTGAGGGTGCTGCGGTCCAAAAAGCCGTTGATGGGCACGCCGTCCCGCTTCATCTCTTCCATCAGCTCCCGCAGGGTGGGAACGTCCAGCGTTGCATAGCCGAACAGGTTGTGGATGCGCAGTTCGAAGCCCTCATAATCGGGTTGGAGCGAGGCCAGCAGCCGCGCGCACATTCCTTTGTCCAGCGGGGCGGCGCTGCGCAGGGTGAAAACGACCTGCCGCTCCTGCCGCACCATCTGGGCATGTTCCACGACGACCCGGCCAAAACTGGCTGCGAAGTCCGGGTCCGCCATAAACTGCGGCCACAACTGGGAAACGAGTGGTGTCACAATGGTACTCCTTCTGGTTGGTTGTTTACAGCACAAACTGCTGCGCTCAGGTGAAAAAGAGCGCAGCAGCGGTGGTTTGTGTTTTTATCCAAGGTCCTCTGTCTTAAAGACGTGATAACCTTCATAGTGATAGCTGGCGTCGATGCCTTTCATATAAACGGTGCGGTCGTGAATTTGATCGGTCAACGCAGCCTTGAGCAGCGCTTTGATCTCTACATCCTTGACCGGGCTGCGCTCCATGGCAAGAAGATAGTCGTTCTTATCGACACGGCTCCAATCGATGACCTGATGCAGCTCTTTTTTCAGGATGGCATCCAGCCAGATGCGGGTGCTGCGGCCATTGCCCTCACGGAACGGATGAGCAACATTCATCTCCACATACTTTTCGATGATCTCATCATACGTCGTCTGCGGCATCCGGTCAATGCTTTCCAGCGCTGCCGCCAGATACATGACCGGCGCAAAGCGGAAGTTTCCTTTTGCAATGTTCACCGTCCGCATCTGTCCAGCAAACGCATAGATATCCTCAAACAAATAGCGATGGATCGCCGCCAGACCTACAAACGTGCCGACTTCGAAACGGTCCAGCAGACCGGTATCGTAAAGCTCCAACGCCTTGGTCTTGCTGATCTTCTCTTCGACACGCGCCAGTTCTGACTCGCTGGTCAAACCAAGCTTATTTTCTAACGCCATAGATACTCCGTTAAATCTTGTAAATCTCATCCATGAACTGATCGAGGATGTTATCGCCGATTAGCTTCTTAATGGGCTTGCCGTGGATGAAGAGGACAGCTTCGCCCTTGCCGCCGGCAATGCCGATGTCGGCTTCGCGGGCTTCGCCGGGGCCGTTGACCACGCAGCCCATGACGGCCACCTTGATGGACTTTTTGTAGCCCTGAAGCCGCTTTTCGACCTCATTGGCGATCTCGGTGCAGGGGTACTGGGTGCGGCCGCAGGTCGGGCAGGTGATGACCTCGGGGCCAGCCACCGGGAAGCCAACCGCACGCAGGATGTTGTAGCCGGCTTCCACTTCCTTCTCCGGCTCGGCCGCCAGCGAGACGCGGATGGTGTCGCCGATGCCTTCCAGCAGCATCCCGCCGATGCCCATGCCGGATTTGAGCAGACCCATCTGATAAGTGCCGGCTTCGGTGACGCCCACATGCAGCGGGTAGTCCGTGACGGCGCTGAGCTGACGGTAAGCTTCCATCATGCGGGGCACGTTGGAATTTTTGATCGAGATGACGATATTATTGAAGTCGAACTTTTCGAGCAGACGGACATGATACAAAGCGCTCTCCACCATGGCTTCGGGGACGGGCGCGCCGTACTTGGCGAGGATATGCTTTTCCAGACTGCCGCCGTTGACGCCGATGCGGATGGGGATATTCTTCTGCTGGCACGCCTGAACGACAGCCTTGACGCGGTCATCGTCGCCGATGTTGCCCGGGTTGATGCGGATCTTATCCACGCCCACGTCGGCACAGGCCAGCGCTGCCTTATAATCAAAGTGGATGTCCGCCACGATGGGGATATTGACCGCATTCTTGACGGCTTCGATGCACTTGGCGTCGGCCGCGCTGGGGCAAGTCACGCGCAGAATTTGACAGCCCGCTGCCTCACAGCGCTTAGCCTGTGCGACGTTGCCCTCGATGTCCTCCACCGGGACGTTCAGCATGGTCTGCACCGCGATGGGGTTGTTGCCGCCGATGGTCACATTGCCGATTTTTACTTCTCGTTTCAACTGCCGCATTGTCGTTGTCCTTTCCTGTTACATCGTGCCGGTGACGAGCCGGACGATATCGTTGTAAGTCGCAAAGATCATCAGCCCAAACAGCAGCGCAAAAGCCGCCAGCGTCAGGCTGCTCTGGATTTTTTCCGGGACCGCATGGCCCGTGACGCCCTCGATGAGCAGGAACACCACCTTGCCGCCGTCCAGCGCCGGGAAAGGCAGCAGATTGAAGATGCCGAGGTTGACCGTGATGAGCACCAGAAGTTCGAGCAGGTCCCGCCAGCCATAGCTGGCCGCCTGACCGATGGCCGTCACGATGCCCACCGGGCCGGACAGGTCGTTGATGCTCTCCCGGCCCCGCAGCAGGTCCATGAGGGAGGTGAAGATGATGCGCCCATAATAGAGCACGCTGTTCCATGCCTCTTTTAACACGTTCAGCGGTGTTTTTTTGATGCCGTAGACCGTGAAGCCGAGCGTCATGTGAGTCTGGCCGTCGTCGTCCTGCCAAGTGTCGAACTGCACGCGGGGCAGCTCGACCTTCTGGCCGTCGCGCAGGACCGTGAAGCTGGCGGAATAGTCCTCGGTGCGGGTCAGCTCATAGAGCATATCGTTCGCCACGAAGCACCGGCGGCCGTTCACGGCCAGCACCTTGTCCCCCGCTTCCAACCCGGTCTGGCCGCAGAGCGCGCCATCCTCGATGGCGTAGATGACCCGGCTGGTGATGGGTTCGTTCTGGGCCGCGATGAGGATGACCATGACCACGAAACCCAGCAGAAAGTTCATGAACGCGCCCGCCGCCATGATGAGCGCCCGCTGCCAGACCGCCGCTTCGTTCAGCGGCTTTCCGGTGCGCTGCTCGGGCGGGACGGGGTTTTCTTCCTGCGCAGGAGCGTCGTTTTCGCCCCGCTCTGCCTGTTGGCTCTCGGGGCTTTCCTCCCCTTCCAGCGCGACGAACCCGCCCACCGGCAGGGCACGGATACTGTACTGCGTCCCTTTGTGGAGCTTCTTCCACAAAACAGGACCCATGCCGATGGAAAATTCATTGACCTGCACTCCGCAGAGCTTTGCCACCGAAAAGTGGCCGAACTCGTGGATGGCGATCACCGCACTGAACACAAACACCGCAGCAAGGAACGTGATGAAAACTGACATAGCTTCTCCAAAAATGATGTAGTAGGCCGAGAGCGCTTACAGGTGGCTGCGCACAAAGGCACGGGCCATCTTGTCGCACTCGTAAACGTCGGCCAGCGTATAGTCGCCGCCAAAGCTGTCGCTGTCCACAACAGCTTCGACCAGACGGCCGATGTCGAGGAAGCCGATCTTATCCTCGAGGAAGAGCTTGACGGCTTCTTCGTTTGCGCCGTTGGCCGCGCAGGGACCCAGACCGCCCTTCTTGATGGCCTTTTTGCAGGCGGCAAGGCAGCGGAAGGTCTCCTCGTCGGCGACGTCGAAGGTCAGCAGCTTCAGGGTGGTAAAGTCCAGTTCGGGCACGACACCCGGCACGCGGGCCGGATAGGTCAGTGCGTACTGGATGGGGATGCGCATATCGGGCACGCCCAGCTGTGCGATGATGGAGTTATCGCTGTACTGCACCGCCGAATGAACGATGCTCTGGCGCTGGACCACGATCTGAATTTTCTCGGGGGGCAGACCGAACAGCCAGACGGCCTCGATCAGCTCCAAGCCCTTGTTCATCAGGGTGGCGGAATCAATGGTGATCTTTGCGCCCATATTCCAGTTGGGGTGCTTGAGGGCGTCGGCCTTGGTCTTGCCGCGCAGCTCTTCCGTTTTCATGCCGAAGAAGGGGCCGCCGGAAGCCGTGAGCAGAATCTTCGTCAAGCTCTTGGCGCTCTCCTTATCCTGCAAGCACTGGAAGATCGCGGAGTGCTCGCTGTCCACGGGCAGCAGCTTGACGCCGTGCTTTGCCACGGCCTGTGTGACCAGATGGCCGCCGGTAACAAGGCTCTCTTTGTTGGCGAGGGCGAGATCATGGCCGCTCTCGATGGCGGTCAGGCTCGCACCCAGACCAGCGATGCCGACGACGCTGTTCAGGACCACGTCCGGGCCATCCATCGCGGCCAGCTCCTTCAGGCCCTCGGGGCCGGTGAGCAGCTTGGGGGCGTTGGCGCGGCCGGACAGTGCCGCATCCAGCTTGGCGGCGGCGTCCGGGTTGGTCATGCAGACGTATTTCGGGTGAAATTCCTCGATCTGCTCGAGAATTTTGTCCACATGGCTGTGGGCCGACAGGCCGAACACTTCATAGCCCTGCGCGCGGATGACGTCAAGGCTCTGCGTGCCGATGGAACCGGTCGAGCCGAGAAGAGTGATTTTTTTAGACATCGTGTTTCCTCCTAAAATGAGCGAATCAGCGATAGAATACTGCAATGATGACCATGGTGACGAACGGCGCGATGAACATGACGCTGTCAAAGCGGTCCAGAATGCCGCCGTGGCCCGGGAAGATCGTGCCGTAGTCCTTGATGCCGCACTGGCGCTTGACGACGCTGGCGAACAGGTCACCGTAGATGCCCAGCACCGCCGCCACACAAGCCAGCAGCGCGATGACCACATACAGCGAGACGCCGATGTTGGTGCGGGTGAACTCCTCCATGCGGTCGGCCAGGACCGAATAGGCCAGCGTGATCAGAACGCCGCAGACCATCGTGCCCAGAACGCCGCCGATGGCGCCTTCCACGGTCTTTTTGGGGCTGACCACCGGGCAGAGCTTATGCTTGCCGAAGGCGCGGCCCGCAAAGTAGGCGCAGGTGTCGCCGCCCCATGCGAAGCAGAGGATGAGGAGAATGAAAAAGATCGCATCATAGCCGTATTTTTCCACAGGCAGCAGTTCCTTGAGCCGGATGAACGAGTAGAAGCAGAACATCACGATGCCCGAGAACATGACAAGGCCGCCGGTCTTGGGGAAGCTGACCGTTCCGTTGCGCACCACCAGATAGATGGCGTAGAACAGCACCATCAGGAAGGACGCCGGCATGACCAGCGCACGGCAGACCGAATAGCTGGACAGCATGATGAGCAGCGTATACGGGACCAGAACGGCGTAAAGCAGCCAGTCCTTTTTCTCAAAGCCCAGAGCGTTGTAGATCTCGTGGATGCCGATGAGGGTGATGGCCGCGACGACGAGGTTGAACACCAGCGTGTCGAACGTGAACAGGACGCCGATGAGGACGAGGATGCCCACGACTGCGGTTATGATTCGTGTTTTCATAAAAGTGTTTCTCCTTGGTTTTGTCTGCTGGGGATGGTTCAGATGCCGCCGAACCGGCGGGAGCGCTTGTTGAACTCCGTGATGGCCGCATCGAGGTCGTCGCGGGTGAAATCAGGCCACAGAACGTCCATTTCCACCAGTTCGGAATAGGCTGCCTGCCACAGCATGAAGTTGGACAGGCGCTTTTCTCCACTGGGACGCAGGATGAAATCCGGGTCCTTCTGGCCGGTGGTGTACATAGCGTCGGACATCATTTTTTCGGTGATGTCCTCGGGTTTCAGCTCCCCTGCGGCCGCTTTTTCGGCCAGCTGCTGGGCTGCGCGCACGATCTCGGGACGGCCGCCGTAGTTGACCGCGATGTTCAGGGTCATGCCGGTCTTGTGGGCGGAATCCGTTTCCAGTTCGTTCATCAGCTTCTGCAGCTTGGGGTCTAGCGCGGTGCGGTCGCCGATGAATTTGATGCGGATGTTGCGGTCCTTATAATTGAAGCCCTTGAGTAGATACTCACCGAACAGCTTCATGATGGCACTGACCTCTTCGAGGGGACGCTTCCAGTTTTCGGTCGAGAAGGCGTAAAAATACACCGAAGAGACGCCCAGTTCATCGCAGTAGTTGGCGATGTCCTGAAAGACCTCTGCGCCCTTTTTGTGGCCCGCCGTGCGGGGCAGACCACGCTGCTTGGCCCAGCGGCCGTTGCCGTCCATGATGATGCCGATGGACAGACCCTCGGCAAATTCTTTGGGATGATCCATTGTACTTCTCCTATCTTGGGCAGCGGGGCGGTCGGCTCCCCTGCCAGTCGGCAAAAAGTGCCGCGCACTTGGTCCAGCGCACGGCACTTCCACAGGTCCAGTTCGCCGCGGCGATCAGACGGACATGATCTCCTTCTGCTTTTCCTCAACGGCTGCATCGATGATCTTGATATACTTGTCGGTCAGCTTCTGGACATCCTCTTCCATAGTCTTCTGGGTGTCCTCGGTCAGCTCGCCGGCCTTCTTCATGGCCTTAGCCTTGTCCATGGCCTCGCGGCGGACGTTGCGGGTGGCGACCTTGGCATCCTCGCCCAGCTTGGAGACTTCCTTGGCCAGCTGCTTGCGGCGCTCCTCGGTGGGAGCCGGGAAGTTCAGGCGGATGGTCTGGCCGTCATCGATGGGGGTGATGCCCACATCGCTGGCCATGATGGCCTTGCTGATGGCACGCAGCAGAGAGCGGTCCCACGGGGTGATGGTCAGGGTGCGAGCCTCGCTGACGGCCACAGACGCCACCTGCTGGATGGGCGTGGGCGCACCATAGTAATCCACCGACACCTTATCCAGAACGGCGGGGTTTGCACGGCCAGCGCGAACGGCGGCCAGCTCACGGTTCAGATGTTCGACCGTGCTCTTCATCTTTTCTTCAAATGCCTTGGTGTTGCTGCTCATTGTCCTAGTCTCCTGTTTGTTATTTTCTGCACAGGCAGAGATGCCTGTTTCATTCTATTTCTGCGGTGCGGGCGGTATGCTCAGCCCTCGTAGACCAGCGTGCCCACATTCTCGCCCTGCACAGCTTTGGCGATGTTGTCCGGCTCGGCCAGATCGAACACCAGAATGGGAAGCTTGTTGTCGCGGCAGAGCGTTGCAGCCGTGCCGTCCATGACAGCCAGCTGATCTTCCAGCACCTTGGTGAAGGTGAGGGTGTCGTACTTCTTGGCGTCGGGGTACTTGTGCGGGTCCTTATCGTAGACGCCGTCCACCATGGTCGCCTTGAACATCACATCAGCCGAGACTTCCACGGCGCGCAGAGCGGTGGCCGTGTCGGTGGAGAAGAACGGATTGCCCGTGCCGCCGCCGAACACCGCGATCTTGCCCTCTTCCATGGCGCGCAGAGCGTCCTTGCGGGTGAAAGCGGGAGCCACCTGCGGCATGGTGATGGAGGTGAACACCTCGGTCGGAACGCCCAGCTGCTCCAGCTTATCGGAGACGGCCAGCGCGTTCATCACCGTGGCCAGCATGCCGATCTTGTCGGCGAGGGTGCGCTCCATCTTGCCGCTGGAACGGCCGCGCCAGAAGTTGCCGCCGCCCACGACGATGCCGATCTGCACGCCGAGGTCGTGGGCTTTCTTGACGCCGCCGCAGATGGCGTCCATGGTCGGCTCATCAAAGCCGGTCCCCTTTTCGCCGCCCAGAGCTTCGCCGCTGATCTTGAGAAGGATACGCTGATATTTCAATGCCATAATCAATACACCACCTATGTTATTTGAGCCGCTGTGCGCGGCTGATCCATCTTGTTGCTTCTTATTTTACAATAAAATCCCTTCAAAGTAAACAGAAAAAGTAATTTGTCCTGTTAAAGGCCGCAAAAGTAAAATTTCCTCTGGACATTTGGTGCAGAGTGTGCTATAATTCTTCTTGCATTCGCGGGCATCGTACATCGGCTAGTATATCAGCCTTCCAAGCTGAGGAGGTGGGTTCGATTCCCATTGCCCGCTCCATGCGTGAAGCACCCAGACTCGAGAGAGTCTGGGTGTTTTTTGTTGTTTCATTGTGTTTGAAGTTTGTGTGCTGCGCGGGGCAGGTCTTGAACAGAAAACGCCCCGGCCAGAGAAGGCCGGAGCGGCTGTTATCATAGATTCAGAATTGATCCAGAATATCGTGATGTCCGATGTCAAGCAGCAAGATCAAAGTTTCCCCGTCGTATTCCCAAATCACCCGTACATCCATGTTCACGCTGAACTCAAACAAGTCCGTTGTCCCTTGGATGCGCTTGGTCCGCAGCGACGGATACAAGGGGTCCTGCATCAGAAGTTCCAGCTTTTTCTTCAGCTGGCTGCGCTCGTTGGCGTTCAGCTTCTTCAAATTTTTCAGAAATCTTTTGGTGTATGTGATTTTGTATGACATCAGTTCGCACCATCCAGCATCTCGAACAAGGCGTCTACTGAATCAAAGGTCGGCTGTTCTCCTGCGGCAACCTTGGCTTTTGCTTCGTTGATCTCACCGCGCAGTTCTGTCAGATACTTTTTGGGGTATACCGCCACCGGCATGATCTGAATGGTTCCATCCCGCTCTACGATCTCCAGCTTGTCACCTTCCGAAAGGCCAAGGTGCATTACGATATCCCGTGGAATCGTGATCTGCGATTTTGCCCGTAACTCTGTCAGCATCGTTGTCATCTCCTTGCAAAATTTCGAAAGTCAGAAATTCCAACTTTCTTATATTCAGTATATACCATTTTCTCAGAAAACGCAACCTTTTTCGCTGCACCGCACATTATATGCAAAATATACAAAAACCGCCCCGCTGTCCGAGATTTTTCCCGGAACAGCGGGGCGGTCTGATTTACAGTTTTATTTTGGAGTACAGTTTTTGCTGGGCCGTTCAGCTCAACAGGAAATACGCATACCCTGCCGCACAAGCAATGTTCGCGATGCCGCACAGTGCGCCGCCCAGCGAGGTGAAGTAGACCTTCGTGGAATCGATGATGAGGTTGCCGTTGATGGTCCCATCCTCTTCGGGGTAGGCGTCCGGGTACTGCTGCTGAATCTGGGCCGCGACGGTGGCGATGTTGGCGACATTCAGGTAGGCCAGCAGACTTGCACCAATGCCGAGGGCCATCGGGACCAGCGAGCTGACGCCGCCGGTGGTGTATTCCATTTCCTCTTCGGTGAGGAGCGCATAGTTTTTCGGATAATCCATGGTTTTTTACCTCCAAAAAGCTTGATTTGAGAGGGAATTCTTACCTTTATTATAGGGGCTGTTACGCGGGCTGTCAAGGGTCGAAACTTCAGTGCGCAGATGCAAAAATACCGCACACCGAGCATTTTCGCTTCGGGTGCGGTATTTTTCACGGAAGGTTCACTTCTTGTCGTTCTTCTGAGCTTCCTGCTCCTGACGCAGCTTCTTGATCCGCTTTTTCTCGCTTTCGACATGGGGCCACGGCCACGAGAAGCCCTCGTTCTCGCGACACCACTTGACCAGCGGGTAGAACGAGAACGCCAGCCCGAACAGGTACAGCAGCAGATACAGCAGAGCGTCCAGCGTGAACAGGGCGTCCATTGCGCCGATGAAGGCCATGATGCAGCCCGCTTTCAGGAAAAACAGGCCGTTTTGGCGGCAATACTCTGTAAAGTTCTCATCCTTTACAGCCTTTCGACCCTGATCGCCCCAGACGCGGGGGTTCTTCATGACCGTATAGCCGTAAAAGACCATCATCAGGCCGCAGGTCAGTTGAAATCCAAAAAACATAGCGAAACCTCGTTATAATTTAGTCGTCGTATTCCTCAAACAGGGGCTTCATGAAGGGCAGAAAGTCCAGAGTTGCGAAGTAATCGCGCGGCGTTTCGGCGCGGCGGATCAGGCGGTGAGAGCCATCCTCGCAGAGCAGGACCTCGGCGCTGCGCAGCTTGCCGTTGTAGTTGTAACCCATGGCCGAGCCGTGTGCGCCGGTGTCGTGGATGTAGATCAGGTCGCCGATGTCGATCTTCGGCAGCATCCGGTCGATGGCGAACTTATCGTTGTTCTCGCACAGACCGCCGACCACATCGTACTTGTGGTCACAGGGAGCGTTCTCCTTGCCCAGCACGGTGATGTGGTGATAAGCGCCGTACATAGCGGGGCGCATCAGGTTGGCAGCACAGGCGTCCAGACCGATGTACTCCTTATAAATGTGCTTCTCGTGGATGGCCGTTGCGACCAGTGCACCGTAGGGGCCGGTGGTGAAGCGGCCCATCTCGGTGAAGATGGCGACATCACCCATACCGGCGGGAACGAGGATCTCCTCAAACTTCTTGCGGACGCCCTCGCCGATGGCCATGATGTCGTTCTCGGTCTGGTCGGGGCGGTACGGGATGCCCACGCCGCCGGACAGGTTGATGTAGGCGATGTGCGCACCAGTGGCCTTCTGGACGCGGACGGCCAGCTGGAACAGGATGCCGGCCAGCTCGGGATAATAGGCATCCGAGATGGTGTTGGACGCGAGGAAGGCATGGATGCCGAAGTTCTTTGCGCCCTTCTTCATCAGCTTTTTGTAGCTGTCGATCATCTGCTCCTCGGTCATGCCGTACTTGGCATCACCGGGCTTGTCCATGACCTGGAAGCCTTCCTTGCTCTCGCCCAGCTGGAACGTTCCGCCCGGGTTGTAGCGGCAGAAGATGTTCTCCGGCACACCGGCCACGCGGTCGAGGAAGTCCACCATGGTGGCGTCATCGAGGTTGATGTAAGCGCCCAGCTCGTGGGCTTTCTTCATGTCCTCCACGGGGGTCTGGTTGGAGGAGAACATGATGTCGCTGCCGCTGAAGCCGCAGACTTCGCTGAGCATCAGCTCGGTCAGAGAAGAGCAGTCCACACCGCAGCCCTCTTCCTTCAAGATCTGAAGGATGACGGGGTTGGGCAGCGCCTTGACGGCAAAATACTCCCGGAAGCCCTTGTTCCAGCTGAATGCCTTGTTGATGCGGCGGGCGTTCTCGCGGATGCCCTTTTCGTCGTAGACATGGAACGGCGTGGGCACATCCTGAATGATCTCCTGTGCCTGTTCTTCGGTCAGAAACGGTCTCTTTTCCATAATATACTTCCCTCTCATTTATAGAATGTCACCGACGCGGCGGTGCGGGGTTCAGGTCTTGAGGTTTTCGCGGGTGGGGGTGAAGGTGGGGATCATCTCGGCCAGCTTCTCCACCACGCCGTCGTCGTTGTGGGCGGCGGCAGCGGTCAGCTCCTGCAGCTGTTCGTAGAACTTCGCAAGGTCGATTTCACGCGGAGGTGCGACAAAAATCTTGTTGTGTTCGGTGCGGCGCATCTTGTCCTGCTCCTCGTCCATCATCAGCTCCTCGTAGAGCTTTTCGCCGGGGCGCAGACCCACGATCTTGATGGGCATGTTGACGTCCGGCTCGTAGCCGTAGAAGCGGATGAGCTGGCGGGCAAGGTCGATGATTTTGACCGGCTCGCCCATGTCGAGGACGTAGATGCTGCCGCTCTCGGCCAGCGAACCCGCCTGAAGCACCAGCTGGGCCGCTTCCGGAATGGTCATGAAGTAGCGCTCGATGTTGGGGTCGGTCAGGGTGACCGGACCGCCCTTTTTGATCTGCGCTTCGAACAGCGGGATGACGCTGCCGTGGCTGCCCAGCACGTTGCCGAAGCGGACGGCCACACACTTCATATCGGTGTTGCCCGCGAAGGTCTGGATGAGCATTTCGCAGATGCGCTTGGTGCAGCCCATCACGCTGGTGGGGTTGACCGCCTTATCGGTGGACAGCTGAACGAACCGCTCCACGCCGTGTTCGCTGGCGCTGGCGAGCAGGTTCTTCGTGCCGAGGACGTTGTTCTTGACGGCTTCGGCGGGGCTGACCTCCATCAGCGGCACATGTTTGTGCGCCGCCGCATGGAACACGACCGTGGGGTGATATGTCTCAAAAACTTCGTCCAGACGCTTTTTATCGCGGATGGAGCCAATGAGCACCGTGACCGGGATATCGCGGCCATACTTCTGCTGAAGCTCCATCAGCAGCTCATAGGCGCAGTTCTCGTAGATGTCAAAGATGAGCAGCTTCCCGGGCTGGAACCGCATGACCTGACGGCACAGCTCGCTGCCGATGGAACCGCCGCCGCCCGTGACGAGGACGGTCTTGCCGGTCAGATAGCTGGAGATCTTCTTGGTGTCAAGGGTGACTTCCGCACGGGAGAGGAAGTCGGCGGTGTTCAGCTCGCGGAAAGCGGCTTGCTGCGGCGCTCCTGTGCCCACCAGCTGAGGGTCGCTCAAGATCTGAACGGCACAGTGGGTGGACACGCAGAGGTCGATGACGTGATTCAGCTTGCTGCCCCGCAGAGTGGGGATGGCAATGACGATGCTGTGGATGTTGTATTTCGCGCAGACCTGCGGGATTTGTTCCAGCGTGCCCCGCACCGGGACGCCGTGGATGGTCTGGCCGAACTTGGCGGGGTCGTCGTCCACCGCCACGACCGGGTGGCCGTAGCTCTCGTTGGACTTGCAGACATTGATGGCCCACGCACCGGCTTCGCCCGCGCCGACGATCAGGACCGGACGGTTCGGGTCCTTGGCCGGAACGCCCCGCAGACGCTCGCCGAGGGGGTGGTTCAGGAAGAGCCGCCACGCCAGACGGCTGCCGCCCACCAGCAGGAAGATCAGCACCGCCGCCATCGCGTTGGCGGAATCGAACAGGACGCCGTGGATCAGGCCATGGTTGACGAAGTAGACCACCACCGTGGGGACCGCGATCATGCCGCCCAGACGGATGAGGTCGCGCTCGCCCGCGTACTTCCACAGGATGGAATACAGCCCGCCCATCAGAAAGCTGATGAGGTACAGCGCCGTGATCCACGGGAGATTTTCATAGAGCAGCGCCCGGTTGTGGGGCCACCACGTTGCTTCCACCGCGCCGTCTGCCCGGAGCAGCAGGGCAAAATAAAAGCTGAACAGGATCAGCGCCGCGTCCAGCACGACCAGAATGGCTCTGCGCAGCAGGACCTGCGGCGTGAATTTTTTCGTATCCTTCACAAAAAATCCTCTTTTGCATCGGCGCGGAGCCTGTCCGACGCCTGTTTGTTTTTCACAGCACAGAGCCTTCTGCGCCATGGTATCCATTGTATTATACTCGTTTCTGGGTCCTGTGTCCAGAAGAATTGCGTTTCCGGGCGGATTTCATGGTCCTTTCGGCCCGAAATGCCCGCCGGAACTCCTCACCCAGCCCCAGCGGCCACGCCGCCAGCAGCCCCACAAGGACCATCCCGCCGCCGCCCACGGCCAGCGCCGCCAGCTGGAACAGCGGCTCCCCGGCCGACCAGCCGGACAGCATTTCCCGGAAAATCATCCCCGCCCCGGCAGACACGCCCGCCGCCAGCGCCGGTGCGCCCAGCCACCGCCAGAACTTCGGCGGCATCCTGCTGACGCGGAGCAGCCGCCCGGTGTTGGCCGTGCAGGTATAAACGCTGGACACCACGATGACAAAAAGGAAGCCCTTCATCCCGAAGCGGGGCAGGAGCACCATCACCCCCGCGATGCGGAGGATGGCATCCCACAGGCTGTAGCGGAACACCGCCCTCTGCTCCCCCACCCCTTTCATCGCGCCGTCCACCATGCTCTCGAGGTAGAGCAGCGGCATAGCGGGGCCGAGGGTGGAAAGGTAGAATCCGGCTTCTGCGCCATCGCTCTTATAAAATAAGGAAGCCAGCGGCACGCCCCAGACCCAGAACGCCGCCCCCGCCAGCGCGGAAAAGTACCCGGTCAGCCGCAGCATCCGGTCCAGCAGGGCCGAGAGCCGATTCTGTTCTCCTTGGATGTGGGCTTGGGTGATCTCCGGCATAAGCAGCACCGACAGGCTCCCCAGCAGCCCGAACGGAAAGGTCAGCAGCGGGAGCGCCATTCCTTTCAGGTTGCCGTACTGGGCCACGGCGGTGCTCCGCCCGCCCGCGTCCAGCAGGAACACGGTCAGACAGGCCGGAACGAGCATGTTTTCGGCCGTGTGCAGCGCGCTGGCAAGGCAGCGGCCGCCCTCCACCGGCCACAGAATCTCCCACAGGCGCTTTGCTGGTTCGAGGGGGCGTCGGGCAGGTCCCGCACCGAATGCGCGTACCGCCTCCCGCCGGTAAAACAGGAGCATCATCCCGCAGGAGACGGCTTCGCTGAGGGCCGTTGCCCCGAGGACGGCCCTGCATTTTCCGCCCACGTCCAGCGCGGCCCCCTGCTCCAAGGCCAGCCAGATGACCGTGATGCGGACCGTTTGTTCGACCAGCTGGCTCAGGACGTTCGGCTCCACCCGCCGCCGCGCGATGAAAAAACCGCGCAGGACCGCCGAGACTGCCATCCACGGCATCCCGAACGCCGACACCTGCAAGGCCCCTGCAGCCCGGACGTCGCCCAGCCACCAGCGGGCCGCGACATCTGCCAGCCCGAACTGCGCCGCCATCGCAAGGCTGCCCAGCAGCACGCCCGCACCGGCCAGACGCACCAGCATCCCGCGGGCTTCGGCGCGGCTGCGGCTCAGCTCTTCGGCCATCAGGCGGGTCGCCGCCACCGACACCCCCGACGTCGCCAGCGTGACGAACAGCGAATACACCGCCAGCACCAGCTGATACAGCCCCATCCCCTCGCCGCCCAAGGCGTTCGCCAGCCAGATGCGCAAGCCCATCCCCGCCAACCGAAGCAGGATATCCGCCCCCGTGAGCAGGGCCGCGTTTTTCAGGTAGCTCTGACCCATTGCCGCACCTCCTGTCGCTCTTTTTAATGTATGCGCACCACTCTTTTTATTATGAGCGGCGGGATGGGTTGTTTCTCTCCCAGTTTTATGGTATGATATGAGATGGTCGAATCTGATCGTCACAACATCAACGAAGGAGGAAAGGCTCGAAGGCCCCGGCCCGAGAGCTTTACGAGAGTATGAGCGAAGAATGTACCCATGACTGCTCCAGCTGCGGCGCAGCATGTTCTTCCCGCGATGCTGCCCCGCAGCATGACGCCCCCAACCCCAACAGCAGCGTCAAAAAGGTCATCGGCGTCGTGTCCGGCAAGGGCGGCGTCGGCAAGAGCATGACCAGCGCTCTGCTGGCCTGTGCCATGGCCCGCCGCGGCTATCACTGCGGCATTCTGGACGCCGATATCACCGGCCCGTCCATCCCGAAGCTGTTCGGCATCCATGGCCGCGCCATGGCCGACGAGAAGGGCTGCTGGCCCATCCAGAGCCGCATGGGCATCGATGTCATGAGCATCAACCTGCTGGTCGAGAACGAAGAGGACCCCGTTGTCTGGCGCGGCCCCGTCATCGCCGGTGCGGTGAAGCAGTTCTGGACCGATGTGGTTTGGAAGGACGTCGATTTTCTGTTCGTGGATATGCCTCCGGGAACCGGCGACGTGCCCCTGACCGTGTTCCAGAGTCTGCCCGTGGACGGCATCGTGGTCGTTGCCAGCCCGCAGGAGCTGGTCAGCATGATCGTAGCCAAGGCCGTGAACATGGCCGAAATGATGAAGGTCCCCATGCTGGGCATCGTCGAGAACATGAGCTACATCGTCTGCCCCGACTGCGGCAAGCACATCAACGTGTTCGGCAACAGCCATGTGGACGAGGTGGCTGCAAAGCACGGTCTGCCCGTTCTGGCCAAGTGCCCCATCGATCCCCAGCTGGCGGCCCTGTCCGACGCCGGCATGATCGAGACGTACGGCGGCGAGTACCTTGAGGGTGCTGCCGATGCGTGCGAGAAGCTGCTGAAGAAGTAAAAATCGTTTTTCTCTGCCTTTTGCGCCAAATTGTCGGGTCTGCAAAAGGCATTCTTTTTACGCTTCGTTTGGGTGCGCGAACTTTCAAAAACAAGATTTTACGCTGTTTTTTGCAGGGCCGAAATGTTTTTGTGAAGCGGGTTCATCTTTTCTTCTGTTTTTTTGAAACATTTTCCGGTCTTTTCTCTTGTAAAACGGCGCAGAAAGCTTTATAATGGTGAAGTGTTCTGGAAGTGTTGCCAGAACCGGTGAAAGTATAATTGGGAAAAGGAGTATTCTATTATGTTGACGAATGAATACCTGAAGCGTGTTTACGACGGTCTGGCTCAGCGCAATGCGAACGAGCCGGAGTTCCTGCAGGCGGTCCGCGAGGTTCTGGAGAGCATCCAGCCCGTCGTGGAGAAGCACCCCGAGTACGAGAAGG
>ERZ1026776.930-NODE-930-length-18177-cov-5.017161_pt1 | contig 18177 bp, 15 predicted proteins | sample MGYA00380125_ERZ1026776 | MGnify/ENA primary metagenome ERZ1026776 (study PRJEB33269, sample SAMEA4719761) | human gut metagenome | biome: human-associated habitat; feature: organic feature; material: feces | place: Cameroon | collected 2013-10 ...
CAGCTTTATTTCCTGATTTGCTTCTTGTTTTTTTTCTTGCTGATTTGTTTCTTGTTTTATTAGCTGATTGGCTTCCTGCTGTCTTTCAATAGCCTTTACAATAGACTCTTTTAATGCACTATTCTGATTATTCTGAACAAGCTCTATGGAAATATCACTTTCAGGCTCTCTATCCTTATTATCAGCAGGTATCTCCTGCTGTGTGGCATTAACCTTATTGTAATCTGAGGCTGTTTCCTGTTCTTTATCATCCTCAGCCAGAATATCGCCTACTTCATCCTTCTTAAGGCGTGCAAGCTCCTTCTGCTCCATAAACATTCTTTCTTTATTGGCTTCTTCATCAGACTTTCTTGCATTCATTTCTACAAGTATTCTCTTCTGTGTATTAGAAAGATTAACACCTATCTTTTCCTTAAGCTTTACAGCCATCTCTACATATATGCCATCCTGAAACCATAACACAAGATTATCACAGGTTTTTATGCAATCCTCCCTGCGTCCTGTCTTGTAATACAGATTAGCCAGCTCATACATATACTTTTCATCTATTTCTGATTCCTTATATTCTTCAAGAATCTCTACAAGCTCAGAAGCTGGTGCTCCCTGTGCTCTCCTTAAGTCATAGTAAAGAATATATCTGTTGACATCATGTGCCGACATTCTGGCATACTCATTATATAACTCCTCTGCGTTCTCGAAATCCTCTACCTTAATAAAGAACTCTGTAAGCTTGTATATAAGCTTTCTTCCACCAAGATTACGATTGTAGGCAAGAATAGCCATATCCCTTGCTTCCTCATAATCTCCTGCCGCCTCCTGGACATTAATAATTGTTGCCAGAGTTGACCAGTCCTTTACCTTATTCCAGTTCATTTCCTTTGCAATAGCTGCTGCCTGCTGATATTCCTTTTTGGCTGCAAGCTTCTTAATCTGTTCCAGCTTTATATTAAACTCATATTTATCCACGTTAAAGACCTCCGTCGTGTCAATGAATCGACTTTCATGTATATGCGTTTGTTATGCTTATCCATCCACATATCTAAACACTCCGTATAATTTTATCACAGCAAAGTATTGTTGTAAACTGCTATATAAAGTCAAACCTTGCCTGTTCGTAATCCATACGTGTATATTCCAGCTCCTGCTCCTTAACATTACTATAATAGTCTACCACAACTGTCTGCTGCCTGTTTTCAGACATCTGCTGTCCTAGTATATAATTCACATCAAAGCGTGCCGTTATTGCAGGTGTTGCACCTCTTGCCGGAACTATAAGCTGTACGTGGTTAACTGAAAGCAGTCTGAATATCGGTTCCCATATATATATATCCTTTGCCGCACCAAAAGGATTATCTATGAATATAGTATTACCAATAATGCCACCATCTGATACAGTATTTATATTAGATATATAATTAATTATTGCTATAAGAAACTGTATGTATATACCTTGTGACTGGCCTGTTGAGCCGACAGCCTCCTCATATCTTAGATATCTGCTCTGGTCTTTGATTCTTTCTCTCTTATAAAGATTAATTCTTATGGCATTCATATCTGTAACTATAACAGAGAACAGCCTTTTCCACGTAAGTCTGTTCCTTATATATCTGAATCGTTCCTCCTGATTGCTAAAGCTTTCTGCCGCTTCTATAGTTTCGTCTATATATTCAGACATTCTCTCTTTATATTCAGCTTCCTTCACATATGGTATCATAAGACTTATAATTGATATATCCTCATTATCCATCCTTATATGTGAAAGCTTTGGCAGACGTTCAAGCTCCGTTCTTATATTGCTGCAGGTCTGTATACAACGGTTCTCGAAGTTGTCCTTGATTCTTTCCATATCTTCAATGCCCTTATGTATTCTTGTCTTTTCAAGCTCAATAAAGCTTCCGGTTTCATCAAGCGACTCCACAAGCCGGTTTGTCTGTTTTATATCCTTAGGCATATTAACTGACACGCCTATCTGATTCGCAAGCTCTTCTCCATTATTCAGCTTAAGTGCATCCATAAGCTTCATCTTGTATTTTACGAATTCATCAGCCTTTTTATATTCAAGCTTAAGTATAGCCGAATACTCTTTAGCTGTCTGTTCATATTCATCTGCCAGGCTGGAATAATCATAATGCTTCATGTCTGATTTTTTCAATATCAGTTCGTCTGGTATATCTAACCCGGCATTAGACATTATTCTTTCAATATCCTTCCTGCACACATCAATATCCTTAAGCTCTTTTTCCAGTTTCTTTTTGCTTTCAGCCTCTTTTCTTATGTTCTTCTCAAGCTCCTGTACTATAAGAGTATTACTCTTTATATAAGCCTGCGGATTATCACATTCGAATTCTTCATAAGCTCCATATCTTTCTTCTATCTGCGATACTGCGTAGGTTATACTGCCCTCAAGTCTGTTAAGCATAGCCTCCTGCATTCCAAGCTCTCTGTCCGCTTCACTATAAGCCCTCTGCAGCTTAGACAGCTCATCTGATAGCTGACGCAGCTTATCGGCACTGCTTACTGCAATATTACCAGCTTCATATAACTGCTTAAGTTTATCAAGACTATTTCCTCTATATTCTATTGAATCAGCACATTTTTTCATAGATAATTCCAAATGTGTCTTAAGAGTCTCTTTATCTGACATATCTGCATTCTTATTCATCAGAATATCCTTAAGTCCTGTAAAACGTCCTATAAGCTCTCTTATATCCTCATCGCTATATTCTGCTGTCTGTGCCAGCTCCTCTGGTTCTGCCTCGTAGAATTCAAGAAAATTATTCTCCCAGTTGTTAACCAGCTCTGCATACTTTTTATCAGCCGCAGCCTTACGTTCATCAGCCTTAATATATTCTTCCCTCTGTCCATCAAGCTGTGCAGCACATTCCAGTACCCTGCGCTCTGCCTCTGATATTCTGTCATTATAAACTGCCAACTTTCCACGATATTCCGTTAATTCCAGATATGCATCTGCCACCTTCTTAAGCTCTGTGGCACGTTTATTAAGCGCTTCAAGCTTTCCTTCATATTCCTTAAGCATATCCGCAGCCGCTTCTTTCTTACTGCCATACTCTTGCGTAGCTGTATGTGCCTTCGTATACTCCTCTGCCAGATTATCAAGCTCCTGCCTTATCTCCTCAGCCTGGGCCTTCTGTGCATTATCCAATATAGTCTCATATCTTACAACGAATATATAATCCTCCCATATTGTCTGCTTTCTGCTCTCTAATCTATGCATATCGGTGCTTATGTTGTCTAACTCCTCAGAAGCAGCTCTTAGCTCAGCCTCTCTTTTTTGTGCATCTCTTATAAAGTCCATAGCTTTAAATGCAAATACAAGCCCGTCTTTATTGACTATCCCCTGTCTGTCATTTATTGCCTGCTCGCTTATAACCGGATATATGCAACTGCCTCTTCCGATGCTTTTTAGAGCTTCGTTGTTCTTAACTCTGCTAAAATCATTCTTTATTATAAATGCATATTCAACAAATGGTATTTGCTTTAATACTTCTTTTCTCTCTGCCTCATCAAGCTGCAGACACCATTCATGTCCTTCCACAACATCTTCCCCGTACAGACTATTCAGATATTTTCTGAATATATCTCTGTCTGGATTGTCAAAGTCATAATCACCGGACTTTACTGCACTAATATATTTTTCCAGTTTCCTGTGTTCCTTTGACCTATCGTTATATTCTGCCTCAAGTTTTGTATATGCTGCTAATATAACCTTACCAAGACCATCCTGATACTTTACTCCATAAACTCTCTCTATGTCAGAAAGCTTCTTTTCCTCAGCTTCTATATGCTGCTTCTGTTTTTCATAACTTAACAGCTCATCTTCAAGCATACTCCTTCTTGCTTTTAACAGACTTTCCTGCTCCTGTGATTTATATAAATGCTCTGTTGCTTTATCGAGTTCATTTTTAATATTAACAATGTCACCCTTCATATCAGCTATATGTCCATCACATTCCTCAAGCTCTGTCTGTGCTGTATCAGCAACAAGAATACCATACTGCCTGCATAGCTCCTGCTGTCCTGCTTCCTTTTGTGCTATCTTTTCCTGAAGATTATCCCTAAGGCTAAGAAGTACTGCACAGTCCTTTTCTGCAGACTTATGATTATCCTTAGCAGCCTCCAGCATATCATATGCCAGCTTTTCACTTTTAGCTGCTTCCTGTGCCTGTTCTTCCCATTCACCAGAATGCTTGAGATAATATACACCATATTCCCTGGCAAGCTTAGCAAGCTCTGCTGTTATATCCTCATCCTCTCTCATTCTGTTGTTAAGTGCTGTATTTACCTTTAGTAATTCCTTCCCGTATTCAATATAATCACAGTAATCATTGGCAGACTCCATAAGCCTGAGTCTTTTTTTAACTGTATCAATATGCTCTTCCTTCTGTGCTAGCTGCTGCGTTGACTTTTTTACTAAAGACTGTATATCTGACTGTGACATTTTTTCTGAAAGTACCTTTGCAACCGCTATATTTTTCTTCTTATTCTCCAGCTCCTGTACTTTCTGGCTGTTATTCTTTTCGTATGTCTCAAGCTCCTCCTGCTTAGCCCCAGCCATGCTGGTAGCTGCCGCAAGCATGTCATACAAGGTTTCCTCCGTCTTTAGCTTACCAACATAGAAATCCTTATACGAAACTACATACTCTCTGAATTGTGTCAATGCCGCTCTCTGATTATCATAATTGTTTATCTGGCTGTTCTTTTGTGACAGCTCTATAAGCTTATCCTTTATATCTAAAAGAGTCTTTGCCATCATGGAATCATCATTATCAACTGCCAGTCTGTTGTTATAGGACTTCTGTATAATCTCCTCTATAAGAAGCTCCTCCACAACCTTACGGCTTGTTCTGTAATTCGTTTCAAAGTATGTTCTTACATGTCCTTCTGTCTTGTTAATACCACGTACTATTTCCCACGCGCTCTCATATATTCCATAGTGCGATATAAAGCTCTGGTAATCGCCCTTTCTGTCAAAGATATGAACCTCTATTCCTTTATCTTCTCTTACAGCTTCCCTTAAATATGCCTTAAGTCCGTTATAGGTAACTCTCTCCCCATCATTCACAAGTGGCAGGTTCTTTATATCATTAGGTCCAAACTGTCTGTAAAATATACAATAATTAAAGTACTCTATGCTTGCATTTCCTGAGGCCGTTATTTCCCCCTCATCTGTACTTCCTGCCTTTCTTGCACAGAAACCTGTTGTCATATATCTGTAACCATCTCTTTGAAAATGTGCATCCAGCTTCCATTCAACAAGTGAATGTATACAGGTATTATCACTTCCTTTTCTGAAAAGCTTCTCTATTGGCTGCTTCTCATCAAGTGTACAATTCGGTATCATATTCTGCATAAGCAGAAGCATAAGAAGGCTTTTTCCACCACCATTAGCAAGATCGTATATCGTGTTGCGGCAATTAAAACGCATCATGAAATCATCATAAAACTGTGTGCCAAAGTTATATTTTACATTATTGACTCTTACTCTGTTAATCTGTGGCATAGTATTCCTCATTTCTGCGCACATTTTTAACAACTGACGGATTCGTACCAAGTGCGCACAGACACTAATCCCATATTAATGATTATTCTTCGTTTTGCATAAGCTCTGCCATACGTCCCTTATACTCATCAAAATAATTCTCTATCAGAGCCTTAAACCTGTCAGTTGGATAGAAACGGTTCTGTGCCTCCATAAGCAGCTCCTGTGATACACAGAAATTAAGTGCTATTTTTACAAAGCCTGTCTTAGAATTCTTAGCTGCCCTTACATCCGCAGCATCCTCAACTGTTATCATAGGCAGCGCATCCCAGGTCATTGCTATCTGCTTAAAGCTGTTCTCCTCTACATCATCAACAATCATGCCAAGCTTCTTATCTATTATTGTTGCAACAGAACGCTCCACATTATGTACTATATCCTCAACTCTTACGAATTGTGCATAGGTTGTACTTGCTGAATCTGTATAGAACTCTGTTATTATGTTATATATTATAAAGTACACAAGATACAGCTCCCTGTTAACTCTGAGTCCTAAACGGTTTCTTAGCTCCTCATTAGTATAGCCAAATACCTTATTGTTATCTCCTGCACTTACATATAATCCATTATTATATTCATATATGTTAAGATTAAACTTTTTTAATGCAGCCTGAACAATATCATACACCTCTGCATTAGTGTTGTACTCCTGATAAAGCTGGCTGTTAGCATTACCCTCACTCACCTGTTCGCCCATTATAAGCCTTGAAACAATATCAAGTGCCCTATCCATATTTCTATTTTCCATGCTATCCTCCATTTCTGAGCAACTTTTGTTGCGAAGCGGCGAAGAAAAATTTGCGCAGGCAATTTTTCTTCTGCCATCAATGGCTATTTGTTCTGCTCATAAACAAATAGCTGTGTGAAAAATAAGCTATTGAGCTTATTTTTCACACTATCCTCTTTTCTATGTATCAAAGCATTTGACAAATGCTATATTGGCAACGCAGCTTACTTCCTCTGTATCATCCTTCTTAATATCTGCTTCCTTAATACCTTCTTCCTTGATACCTTCTTCTGGCTGCTCTTTATTACTCTGCTCTTTCTTGCTCTGCCCTTCCTCCTGCTGTCTATAAACACCTTCGCTATGCTTGATAATTCTGAAATGTCTAACCTCCCTGTCCCTGAAGTTATCCTTTAATATATCATCAAGAAAGGTTTCGCTATGCATATTATCACCGCCAATCACGTATTCCTCTCTCTGGCACAGATTTACAAAAAATGCATAGTAGTCTGCATTCTTAAGTATAGCAGCTCCATATGCCCTTCTCATGTATTCGCCAAACTTGTCCAGCGTAAGCATGTCCGATTTTTTCAAACACACCTTATCAATACATAACAGCAGATTATTCATTATAAAGGTATAATTATGCCTTATTCTATCATCTACTTTTTCGTCATCATATACGATTTCTTCAGGCTCTGCTTCATTGACATATTCCTTTTTTTCGTATTTCTCAGGTTTGACCATAAGTGCTTCATCTATTGACCTAAGATCTGGTATTTTTCTTAGCTTTAACTTAAACAACGGATCTATCAAATACTTAAGTGCTTCTGCATTATCCTTTTTAATCATATCTGATAACGCTGTTGCAAAATCCATATGTGGACGTAGTCTTGACAGCTTTGCCCGCCTTACAGCCTCATCTGTTGTATTCTGTAGCTGTGTGCAATCCTGCAGCAGCTCCGCATGCCTGCTCATGGCAAGCTTTAGCTGGTCCTCCAGATAACGTATATCCTTTAAGGTTCTGTAATACCCTTCCGTTCCGGCAGACATTCCGCTGGCTCTTGATATTGCCTTATCTATAAGCTCCTTATTCTTCTTAAAAAGCTTTTCTTCATCCTTAAACCACTTCATCCCTGTATCGACAAAGTCCTCATACGCCTCTATACCTGCACATACATCCTGTGCAAGCACTTCCATGACCTGGGCTTTTCTTTGCTTAAGTCTCCACACTTCCTCATTAATTCGTTCAACAACTTCAACTCCACCCTTAAAATTGTTGGATTTAATCATTTTTTCCAGAAGAAGCTGTGAAACACTTATTCTGCTCTCATCTTTTATTTCCTTAGTGTCAAGATAGAATTCAACTGCATCTGCGCTTATGGAATACCATACTGTATTATCACGTATATTGCTTTCTATAAGCTTCATTCTTGATACTCTTTTCTTATGCTCCACCGGATCATAATACTTGAATTCGAAGGGCCTGCCTTCGTTCCTTATCTTGTCAAACACATAATCCGCAGCCTCCCTTAAGTCTTCCAAAGAAAGCTTAAGATTGAAATCCCTTGCTGTTAGCTGCTTGAAGAAATCAAGATATTCTTTATATGTAACGTCTTTTTCCTTAAAGTTATTCTCTTCAATAAAAAAACGCAGAACTGCCATAAGAATATATCCCATATCAAGTGTACTATACTTTCCATCCTTATATTGGTCAAAGGATGAATCCATAAGCTTGAAAAATGGATAATATTTCTTTAGATTAAGCATTCTTTCTCTGTGGTCTGTGATTATTTCCCCTATCATATTATCTGCCATAATAATCCTCATTTCCGGACACATTTCCTGTGCATACATTATTTAATCTACATTATTTAATCTAAAGAAACTGATTAATTCTTATATCAGCTCTGCTGCTATTATCTTGTTTATTATATTATCTTTTATAATATCTTTTACATTATCTTTTATTGTCTTATATGCTATGCTGTTAACCTGCTAGTAATTATACCACTAATTGTAGTATGCTACAAATGCTATAATTCCGTACGGCCATCCAATGCCCGAAGCAGTGTCACCTCATCTATATACTCAAGATCACCGCCCACAGGCACTCCGCTGGCAATTCTCGTAACCTTTATTCCTGCCTGCTTTATCATTTTACTTATGTACATAGCTGTTGTTTCGCCCTCAAGATTCGAGTTGGTTGCTATAATCACCTCATCAACATCCTTCTGAAGTCTTTTCATTAATTCTGCCAGCTTTATATCTGATGGTCCTATTCCAAGCATAGGACTTATGGCTCCATGCAGTACATGATATACCCCTTCATACTTACCCGTCTTTTCATAAGCCGCCATATCCCTGGTATGTTCAACAACCATAATCTGCTTGTGATTTCTTTTAGGATCCCTGCATATCGGGCAAAGCTCCTCATCTGTAAGCGTAAAGCATTCTTTACAATAATGCACATTATCCTTTGCGCTTATCATGGCATCTGCTATACCCTGCACTTCCTCTTTTGGCATATTTATAATGTGAAAGGCCAGGCGCTGGGCGCTCTTCGCCCCAACCCCTGGTAATCTTGACAACTGTTCTATTAACTTATTAATATGACCGCTGTATATGTCCATTAGAAAAGGCCTCCACCAAGTCCTGAAAGACTGCCTGTTATCTTAGACATAGAAGCCTGGGATTCCTCTTCACACTTACGAAGAGCTTCGTTAGTTGCTGCAACTATTAAGTCCTCTAACATTTCTACATCCTCTGGATCAACTGCTTCAGGATCAATCTTTACCTTTGTTACTTCTCTCTTACCTGTAACAGTAACCTCAACAACACCACCACCTGCTGTTGCTGTGAATTCCTTTGTTTCAAGTGCAGCCTGCTGCTCCTCCATCTGTCTTTGCATTCTCTGTGCCTGTTTCATAAGATTATTCATATTGCCAGGCATTCCTCCTGGAAATCCACCTCTTTTAGCCATTATATAAATTCCTCCTTATCATCTATTTCTATATTCATTCCAACAAGCTCCTCAAGTGCTACATAACGCTTGTTAAAATCTTCATCCTCATCTATCTTTGTAACAATTATTCTTACTGATATACCTGTTCTTTCCTCAATAAGCTCTTCTAACTTAGTTACTGTTTCTTCCCGGCTTATTACATTATAGCCACTTAGTGATTTTATCATAATCTCAAGACTATTTCCATCCTCAGTTACTGTAACATATGCCTGTTTTAACAGATTTAAAAGTAGAGCATCCTCTATTGAGGCTATTATTGCATTCCATTGTGCCGCAATCTGCTTTATATCATCAGTAACTGCATCATAGTTTCTGCGGATTACAGGTTCACCTTCTGTCAGACCTCCAGCTACATCTGCCGATGTAGTGCCTTCCTTCATTCCAGCCTGCAGAAAGGATGTATTTCCCGAAGCATTCATCATTCCTGCTGGTACAAGCTCACCTGCTTTTATCTTATCTATAATCTGCAGCGCATCATTTAACTGTGTCTCTAATATGTTAATACGGCCTGCAAGCTCTGTCATATCCTTTGGCTGCTCCATGGCCGGCCTCATAAGCTTTATAAATGTAACTTCTGCCTTAACTCTCTTCTGGGTAGAGGTTTTCATATCATTAGAAAGCTCTGATAACACCCTTATATGCCGCATAAGTGTATCTACATCCGCTTCCTTCGCTGCCTCTGTCATATCCCTGATATTATCCTTAGAGACTTCTATTACATCCTCTATTTTATCTATATCCTTTGTTGTCTTGATAAGCAGCAGGTTTCTAAGATACCATATAAAGTCTGTAACAAACTGCGACAAATCGCGTCCCTGCATAATGATATCTTCCATAAGGCTCATACATCGTGCTACATCATTCTGGTTGATTGTCTTATACATATTATCAAATATAGATGTATCTACTGCCCCCAGCACATCTAAAACATCATCATACTTGAGCTCTTCCCCAAGATGAAATGCTATGCACTGGTCAAGAAGGCTTAATGCATCTCTCATTGAACCATCTGCAGCCTTAGCCACATACCTGACAGCCTTATCCTCAACAACTATATTCTCAGCTTTCATCAGCTCTGAAAGTCTGTCTGCTATTGTTTCTATGGATATTCTATGAAAGTCATATCTTTGACACCTGGACATAATTGTTATAGGTATCTTTGCAACCTCTGTTGTTGCCAATATAAATATAACATATGCCGGAGGTTCTTCCAATGTCTTTAAAAGGGCGTTGAAGGCTCCCGTAGAAAGCATATGAACCTCATCAATGATGTATACCTTATACTTTCCTTCTGTTGGGGAATACTGTACTTCATCCCTTATTTCCCTTATATTATCAACACCATTATTCGAGGCTGCATCTATCTCTATTACATTCATGGAAACGCCTGCTGATATCGCCTTACACGTAGGGCATTCCCCACAAGGGCTTCCGTTCACCGGATGTTCGCAGTTTACCGCCTTGGCAAATATCTTTGCCACACTTGTCTTACCTGTACCCCTGGTTCCACAGAACAGGTATGCATGCCCTATTCTGTCGGCATTAATCTGGTTCTTTAAAGTTGTAACTATATGGTCCTGACCTTTGACATCTTCAAAGTTATCCGGCCGCCACTTTCTATACAATGCCTGATATGACATACAACGAACTTCCTTTCTACCATACTGCAGCGAAGTAATCTACCGATTTCTTCGCTGTCGCGGTGCTCATACTTTGCTCTCGTAACGATGCAGCGAAGTAATCTACCGATTCCTTCGCTGTCGCGGTGCTCATACTTTGCTCTTCGTAACGATGCAGCGAAGCAATCTTCCGATTCCTTCGCTGTCGCGGTGCTCCTCGAATATATTTGCATAAAGCCATTCCCCTGCTAGCAGGGAATGGCTTTATGCAAATATATTCTCATCGTTACTCGCGCAAAATACCGTGCGTTCGGCTTCGAATGATCATCCACAGACGTTACCGATACAGTTAGCTCGATCCAGGCTGCCTTCCGGCACACAGAAGGTTTCACTTAATGCTGCTTCATTCCTGACCTGACATGGTTCATGAATTTCTGTTGCGAAAGACCCAAATGTCATCACCACTTATACCGGGCGGCTCCATAAAATCTCGCCCTCTGCCGAACATCACCCCTGCTATAGCGGATTGCAGGTACAAGGTGCCGCTAACTCCCCGGCTGCACGGTTCTTTTATTATATATGTTTACTATTAACTCTGTCAATCGTTTTTAGAAAAGTGTGTAAAAGCTGTACTTTAACTATCAACAGACAGAATAATTCCAAACAGCTATTTATGAATATTATCTTATAAAATTCGTCTTAATCTTCTCTTCTGCACAAGGAAGCTCTATTCCCTGCTTCTTTGCAGCGTCAATAGACTTTACTAACCACGCCATATTCTTTCCAAGAAGTCGCATCGTCTGCATGCCTTCTTCATCCTTAACAACCTCTTCTGGTGTATTGCCATGTACTATATTCCAATAGTTGGATGATACTACTGGCATCTGGTTAATCTGGAAATACTTATTAAGATCATCTATAGTAGAGGTTGTACCACCTCTACGTGCTGAGGCTACTGCTGAAGCTGGCTTGTACTTCATATCTGCTCCAAAGGCTCCAAAGAACCTGTCAAGAAACATCATAATCTCTCCACTTGCTGATGCATAATATACAGGAGAACCTACTATAATGCCATCTGCTGCTTTAACCTTTTCACCAGCCTCTTTTACTGCCTCTTCAACTTCTCCCTTAAGTACTCTGCTTCCTACACTTATAATCTCAGTCTCTACGCCTTCGCCTTCAATAGCCTTTGCTGCCTCTGAAAGTGCTGTATATGTACAGCCTGCATCTCTTCTGCTGCCATTTATTAATAAAACCTTCATTATTCTCTGTCCTTTCCTGATGTATAATTTTTGTTTATAGTATATGAACTTGAAAACCTTCTTCCTCTGCCAAGGTATACTGCCTGTCCCACAGCCATATCAAGCATCATGTCAATTCCAACAGGCTATTGAACTGTTTCAGCTTCCATCTCTGCATTGATAATATCCTCTGATGCTGCCATTGCCTGTAATGTCATGGTAAGCAGCTTTTCAAGCTCCCAGCCAAGCTGGTCGGCACCACGCTCTATTACCTCTCTTGAACAGCCAGCAGCAAAGCCCTTACTCTTATACTTTTTCTTTAAGGACTTAAGCTCCATATCCTTAGTGCTCTTAGATGGTCTCATAAGCGCTGCTGCCCATATAAGACCTGTAAGCTCATCTGCTGCAAAAAGCACCTTTTCCAGCTCTGTCTCAGGTGCCACATCAACAGTTATTCCATAGCCATGTGATACAACTCCATGAATAATATCCTCAGACACTCCGCCCTCTCTTAAAAGCTCTGGCGCCTTTATGCAATGCTCGTCAGGATATAACTCAAAGTCTATATCGTGAAGAAGACCTACGATACCCCAGTATTCTTCATCCTCTGAATATCCAAGCTCCTTTGCGTACCATCTCATAACTGCCTCTACTGTAAGCGCATGCTGGATATGAAAAGGATCCTTGTTGTACTTCTTTAGTAATGCAAATGCTTCATCTCTGGATATATGTTCCATATTTTATCAAGCCTCCACTATGTCTGATTTATTCAATTATTCTCATAACAAGAATGCTTTGTTATTATACACCTAAACCAGCAATAATGTATATACATTTTAATGTGCACAGCAATGTATTGTATAAAAATGCATTAATATCCATTATCTACACGTTTCCATTGTTCTCCCTCTGACCTTACCAGTATCCAGTTGTATCTGGAATAGGTACTATTCTTATTAAGTGCTTGTGAGCAAAAGGAGCCTGTCTTAAAGTTCGATAACAGCACAATAACCTCATCCGCATTATTCCTTGCAGCCCAATCCTTATGGCTTTCACTATAATCATCCCCTGCATAATAGATTTCCTGAAGCGTGCAGCCCTTCCATCCACTCTTAAAGTCATTCTTTATAGTTTCTATTGCCTGATTTATATCCTCCTGTGAATACATTGATGATTCAACCTCTTGTGTCTTAGCCTTATTCACCTTTCCCTGGCAGGCACTTAAACTAAATACCACCATAATACATAACATTATGCTTACAACCTTCTTCATTCGTCATCCTTCCCTTCTATAAACTCATATTATCAGGTTAATATCAGATTGTTTTTTTCTAATATTAATATATTCTAAATATAATCAATAATCAGAACTATGTCAATGTATTTCAAGAATTTTACAGACACTTTTGCAGACACCTTTACAAATATTTTTACAGCCATTTTTACAGCCATCATTTCCATATGGAATTCATTTTACAACCATGATAAGATAGTAATTAAATATAAAGAAGCATTGTAGAAATAAGGACCGATATATACTATGAACATTAATACCAATAACAGCAATAACAATAACATTAACGATAACAACATTAATGATAATATCATTAATAATAACAGCATTAATAATAACAGCAGCTACGATAACAACATTAATTATTCCAAAGAGGACCTACACTATATGAAGCTCGCCATCAAGCAGGCAAAGAAAGCCGCTTTACTTGATGAGGTTCCAATAGGCTGTGTAATTGTATACAATGGAAAAATAATTGGGCGTGGATACAACAGACGAAATACTGACAAAACAACGCTTGGACATGCTGAAATAACTGCAATTAAAAAAGCCAGCCGTTATATGAATGACTGGCGGCTTGAGGATTGTTCTATATATGTAACTCTTGAACCCTGCCAGATGTGTGCCGGTGCTATTGTACAGGCACGTATTCCACGCGTTGTCATAGGCTCTATGAATTCCAAAGCAGGCTGTGCCGGTTCAATAATCAATCTTCTTAATATGCCACAGTTTAATCACCAGGCCAAGGTTGTGCGTGGTGTATGTGACGAAGAATGTTCAACTATGTTAAGTACATTTTTCAGGGAGCTGCGCCAGAAGAAAAAGGCTATGAAGGAGAATTAACATGAAGCTTGAATATAATCTTGGCAGATACTCTCTTAAGGTTCTTACAAGCCATAACACGATAGATGTACTAGACTTCTATTACAGAAATCGTAGGGATTTTGAGCCCTATGAAACTGATAAGCCTTCTTCCTTCTATACCGAAGGCTTTATAAGCCGCATGCTTGAGGCTGAAATGAAAGGACTCCTTTCCATGCATTTTGCAAGATTCTTTCTGCTTGACAATAAGGAGCCTGATTACATTCTTGGCTCACTATCCTTCTCCCACATCAGCAGAGGATCTTCTCCCTCTGCCAATATGGGCTATAAAACTGATGAGTATCATCGCAATGAAGGTCTTGCATCGCTTATGATAGCTGCTGCCCTTGAATACATTATTCCTGACCTCGGACTTCATCGTACCGAATGTTATATTCACCCTGATAATGAAGCTTCCCTTCATCTTATGGAAAAGTTTGGTTTTATAGATGAAGGAATTGCTCACTCTTATACCCGATTGAACGGTGTATGGCAGGATCATAGACGTTTTGTTTATATCTCCTGATACCAGTATCCAAAGTACGGATTAGTGTAATCACTTCTGTGGCTCTTTTTAAAGTTATTAAAGCCAAACATTGCCGCCATATAATGCTCCCTGTTACAGTACATGCCCGGAACTCCTATGAAGTAATTAGTATTATTTTCATTATCACACACTCTTCCGAACAACAGGTGATGGAAGTTATAATATCCATGAATCAGAAAGCTGTTATTTATTATTTCCTTGTCCCTGATTGGCAGCTTTGATAACATCTGCGGTGTTACTTCTATGCAATCATAAAAATAGTCATCGTCAAATGCATCTATATAATCAGCCTTACAATATAATTTCTTATAAAGCTTATCTTTGTCGTCACATTCCACATACTGGCGTTCCTTACAACATTTCTTTCTTTTTGCGGCAACATCTGTTTCCTGTGACATATTTTTGCATTGCGACACTCCTGCTGTACGAACGCCGCCTGTTTCATAACAGCCGGATATGACATTTTCTGCAGCGACGTCCTCCTCCATAGCACGTATTTCTTCCTTTTCACCATTATTCCTGCCAACCGCCTTATCTAAGGTGCTTCCTCTGCTGACCTCTTTATCCAGGGTGTTTTTACTGCCGCCTGCTTTAACCGAGGCGTTTTCACTACTGCCTGCTTTATCCGGAGCATTTTCACCGATACCCTCTTTATCCGGAACATTTTCACCAATCCCCTCTTTATCCGAAACGCTTTTCCTGCCAGCCGCCTTGTCTTCTACGAATTCTACAACCGCAGGATTGATGTCATAATCCTCCCACATAGAAAACATTCTATAATAGCTATCATCCTTATTAGCAATGGCTATTCCACATATATCTGTTGCTGCATATCCCGTATTATCTATATTACCTGCATTAAATATGCCTTTGTAGGACGACATTCCATTGTTCACGATACAGTCACCGGTTTTAATAAGCCTGTATCTGCCGGGGACCTCTTTATCCCTGTCCACAAGCATATGTACACCAAACATCTTAGGTGTATCTGTATACACACCTCTAAGCTTAATATCAAGGTGCATTTCACCCGCCCTGATTTCTACCTTGGCAAAGCCGATATTCTTATCCCGAACACCTCCGGGATAGGAATAAATGTATGAGACAAAACGCTGATAATCAGCCATTTAAAAAACCTCCTGAAAACATAAGCTTGATATGTAATCTTATGTTTCCAGAAGGTAAAATATGTACAATATTATTATATTTATTGCTGCTTACATATTGCATTAGTCAACTGTGCAAACTGCTCTAAGGTAAGTGCCTCACCTCTTATCGTTAAAGGCAGGCCACACTTTTCAAGCGCTGCCGCTAAAGCTTCCTTAGTTACATTAACCTCCCCACAATTGCCAACACTATTCATCATTGTTTTTCTACGCTGGTTAAAGGAGGCTCTTATTATTCTGAACATAAGATGTTCATCTGCAACCTCTACTGGTGGCTGTTTATATCTTTCAAGCTTGATTACTGCCGAATCTACATTAGGTCTTGGCATAAAACAACTTGCCGGAACATTAAGTACTATCTTTGGATGTGCATAGTACTGCACCGCAAGAGAAAGTGCACCATAGTCCTTAGTTCCAGGACCAACCTGCATTCTGTCTGCAACCTCCTTCTGCACCATAATCGTTATGCTGTCAAGCGGCACTCCGCTCTCGAACAGCCCCATAATAATTGGTGTTGTTATATAGTACGGAAGATTAGCCACTACCTTTATCGGCTTTCCATTATTCTTCTCCTCTGCCAGCTTCTTTATATCAAGCTTTAATATATCCTCGTTAATAACCGTAACATTGTCATACCACGAAAGCGTATCCTCAGTAAGTATAGGTATAAGCTTCTTATCTATCTCAACCGCAACTACTTCTTTAGCATTCTCGCACAGAATCTGAGTCATAGTACCTATTCCTGGTCCGACCTCAAGCACGAAATCCTCCTCTGTTACGCCAGCCTCTCTTACTATCTTTTGTACAACATTCTCATCTATAAGGAAATTCTGACCGAATTTCTTCTGAAAGTTAAAACCATATCTGTTAAGGACTGCTAACGTGTTAGTTGGATTCCCCAGATGCATAACATTATTATAATTCTTATTATTCATACATATCTCCATTCTTATGTAATACACTACTGCTTAATTTATAGCAGCCCTGGTCTTAATACACAGGCTGTATCGCATACATTATACTCCATCACCTGATTTAAAGCCCATATACCCTGCACGCATTTTTATATGTGATATCAGCTACCTGCTCAGACGAAACTCCCTTTACCTGTGCAAGCTTTTCTATAACATAGCTTAGGTTACTGCTATCATTTCTCTTTCCTCTGTTTGGCACCGGTGCAAGATATGGACAGTCTGTTTCAAGCACTATTCTGTCAAGCGGCATAGCCTCTGCTGCCTCAACGAGCTTTCTTGCATTCTTAAAGGTAATCACCCCGCCTATGCCAAAGTAGAAGTTCATATCATAAAAAGTCTTTACTGTTTCCTTAGAATAGGAATAGCAATGGATTATACCACCAATATCGCTGGCGTGTCCATTCCTTAATATATCTATAGTATCTGCACAGGCATCTCTTGAATGTATTATTACCGGCTTTCTGATACTTACTGCAAGCTCTAGCTGCTTTGCAAACCATTTTTTCTGAAGCTCCCGCCCCGGTTCATCATAGTAGTAATCAAGTCCGATTTCTCCTATTGCAACCACCTTTTTATTCGTGAGTGCCTCCTGTTTTAACCACGACAGAAACTCAGGATTCTTTTCAAGCCTTTCATAATCATCCGGATGCACACCTATTGCTGCATATATATTATCATACCTGCTGGCAAGCTCTATGGATACCTTGCACCCTTCAAAAGCAGCACCAACATTTACAATAGTACTTATATTTCCATTAAAAAGGCCTGCTAATAACTGTTCCCTGTCCTCGTCAAATGCTTCATCATCATAATGGGAATGCGTATCAAATATCTTCATCTATTTCAATCAACTCCAGCTCTTCTAATATTTCCTTACTATCTGTTAACTTTCCCTTTCCTTGGTGCTTACACAAAGCTGCTATCCATACGGCTGTCAATATAAGACCAAGCGCACTTAAGCCTGCTCCCTGCCACACATAATAATATTATTCTTTACTGTTCCATAAAAGTCAAGCCTTAGTCAATTATTCTCTTTGGAGCAAGCATTTTTATGCATGTTTTCTACCTCTTTTAGGGGGTTTTTAATATTTTTATTATTGGTTCCAACAAATGTATTACGCTGCTTATTTACACTTTAAAAGGGCGGAAGCAGTTGCCCTTAAAAC
>ERZ1026776.932-NODE-932-length-18163-cov-17.181632_pt1 | contig 18163 bp, 10 predicted proteins | sample MGYA00380125_ERZ1026776 | MGnify/ENA primary metagenome ERZ1026776 (study PRJEB33269, sample SAMEA4719761) | human gut metagenome | biome: human-associated habitat; feature: organic feature; material: feces | place: Cameroon | collected 2013-10 ...
GCGTGTTCGGGACTTTCACCCGTTAGAGCGCGCCCATGGCGCGCAAACTAAAAATAACTGGAGTGCAAGCACTCCAGTTATCCATTCTCATCCAATGTTATCTGGCTCTAATTCCAGTTAGGATCATTGGCTGCTTTTGCATTATCTGCGGTATCACTGTCTAACAGGCTGATTACCTGATCAATATCCATGCCACCTGCCAGATAATCCTGTACATGGATATGATAATCACCATAGCCATATACATTACCGTTCTGCCATACTTCCATGCTGTTTCCTTTCAGCATCTCATCATAAAGAGTCTGATATGCTTCCGGAAGTTCACAACTTACTTTCTGATTCAGGTAGATTCCGGGCTGTGCTGTAGCATAAATCTGCTGAGCGGTAGAAGAAGCCAGGAAATTCAGCACTTTTTCACCTAATTCCTGATCCTTGCAGGCAGAAGTCATAACAACGGAACCGGGCATGGAAGAGCAGGTATAATTCTTCTCATACAAAGGTAAGATAAAGGATCCAATCTTGTCTGCGGATTCCGGATACTTGCTGGCAATTTCATCGTATACCCAGGTACCATTGCAATACATACCGGCGGTACCTTCTGCCAGTGCAGTCTGTGCCATATCATAGGTATCAGACAGGAAGCTGCTGTTAACATATCCCTTGTCTACCATTTCTTTGGACATAATGATTGCATCTTTAAAATTTGTGGCATCGGAATAATGCCGCTTATTCGTATTCATTTCATTCCAAAATTCTGTATAAGAAAGTCCACTTTCCACAACATCTTCATTGAATCCAAAGTGTGTGATACACTGCAGTGTCCAGGTGTCTGCTCCGGAATAATATAAAGGTGTCACACCAATTGCTTTCAGCTTTTCACAGCAATCAAGGAACTCGTCCCATGTAGTGGGTGCTTTTTCAATTCCCGCTTCCGCAAATACTTCCTTATTGTAGAAAATACCTACCAGTGAAGTGGAATCCATAGGAACTGCATAAAGCTGTCCGTTATAAATATAATGTCCTTCCTCCAGCTGATCCTGACTGTATTCAGACATATCTACATTTTCGAGAGGTACGATCTGATCCAATACTCCGGCATTGTGATCCAGCCACTTCGGTCCATAGGTCTGCAACAGATCCGGGAGATCACCGGTTGCAAACTTAGCTCTTACAAGTTCTTCACCTTCGCCGCCTCCTGCGATAATGTCAATCTTTAATCGGAAGCCCAAATCATCGGCGTTCTGATCAATATAATCTGACAGTGCCTCCCAACCGGATTTATACCAGTCGGTGAAAGTCAACATGGTAACGGTAGGCACCTCTGTATCCGTTTTTGCCTGCTCCGTCTTTGTCTCTGTTCCTGCAGGCTGTGTGTTCTCAGATGTAACTGCATCCTGAGTGTTTCCACATGCTGCAAGAGATGTTACCATCATAGTTGCCAGTGCTAATGCTATACCCTTTTTCATGATAATCCTCCTTGTAAAAATATATTTGAGTGGTTCCTCATGATTTGATTATAGTGGAGTGAGTACTTATCAAAATTGGATTCTTTTGTGAAAAAATTGTACTTTTTATTCCTCTGTCTTCCGATATTCCTTCGGTGTCATCCCTGTATACCGTTTAAATATTCTGGCAAAATACGCATCGTCCTGAAAGCCGGTCATACGTGCGATCTCCTTATTGCTGTACCTGTTCTCTTTTAACAGTTCCTTCGCTTTTTCAATCCGGTAAGCACACAGGAAATCCGAAAACCCTACATTCAGATCCTCCTTAAACAACCTGCTCAGATAAGATGCACTGATTCCTATGGCATCCGCAACGGTACTTTGGGATATCTCCTGCGCATATTTTCTGTGAATGATACCAATTGCCTGTTCCACATAAGGAGATTCGGGACTTTGTGCATGACTCTGTGCAGCTTCAAAAGCATTTTTCATAATACTCTGAAACCATTTCTCAGCTTCCTGCAAATTCTTAAAGCTCCGAAAAATCTGTTGTGGATTCACAGGATCAAAAAATCTGTTCAGATCAATATCTCTCTCAATCCATGCACGTTTCAATGTACTCAATAAATCCAAAAAGAAATTTTGTAAAGAGTCTACGGTCGGCTGCATTGTTCCCAACTGTTTGAATATATCATTCAACAGCACTTCTGCCTCTTCCCGGTTGTTCTGACGGATTGCAGATACCATCCGCCCTTCCCGTGCTGCATCAAATACAGATAATATATCTAACGGGGCTGCGCTTTTCTGCTGCCCGACAGCCTCCGGAAAAAAGCGATTCTCGTACACTTTTTCCGCTCCAAGATAAGATTGCGGGATGTTCAGAATTGATCCTGCAACTTCTCCCTCATATAAACTAACCTCCAAATTCAGATAGGTTTTCAGACAACTGTTGATTCTTGTCTGTACTTCCCGAAAAAGTTCACTCCTTGCCCGATAACTATAAATATTTTCATAATCCATCATAAAAACATATTTCTCGTCCGAAACATGACAACAGATTCCCATCCGATAATCCTGCAAAATCTCATCAATAATATTTAAAATTGCATACTCCCGCAGATAGGAAGAAATTACATTATCTTTCCTTGGCTGAACCATTATGATGACCGCAGATACATTTTTCATAGCGATTTTTCGTCCCAGCACACCGGAGCGAAACCTGATCTCCTCTTCACTGTGATAACACCCGGAGAAAAGATTCATCATAAAATTCCTCCGAAGTGCCACCTGATTGTCCGCGGTAATGGAATCCTCACCTTTCCCGGAATTCTTCCCCGTTTCTTCTGCTCTGGACAATGCCTGCACTAATACATTTTCATCCAGTTCATGTTTTAAGATATAATCAATTGCTCCGTTTTTTAATGCCTGTCGCACATAATCCAGGTCATCGTAACCGCTCAGCATGATCATTGAGATCTCAGGATGTTCCCTTTTAACTTCTTTCTGCAATTCAAGACCATCCATCTGTGGCATTTTAATATCTGATATGATAACATCCGGCTCTGTCATCTCTATCTGATGTAACGCCTGATCTCCATCTGCTGCCTCTGCTATTATCATATATCCTGCATTTCTGCACTTTTCTGATGTCTCAAGCAATCTTTTCAGGTTTGTCCTTACAAGAAAATCATCATCTACAATCATTATTCTCATCGTATTTTTCCTCCTCATCCTGACTGCTCCTGGGAAGAATGATTTCCACGGACGTCAGCAGATTCTCTCCCGATACAATCCGCATTTCCGCTTTTTCTCCATATAACAGATTCAATCGTCTCGATATATTCTGCAAGCCGATATGTTTCGATGCGCCTCCGCAATAATGCTGCTGGCACAATAATTCCGGTGGAAATTCCGGTCCACTGTTCCGTACCAGTATATGAAGTTCCTCCTCTTCTCCATATACCCTGATCTGTACCATACCTACCGACTGTTCCTTCGAGATTCCATGCTGCAATGCATTTTCCACGATTGGCTGTATCAGCAGTTTTGGCAATACACATCCTTTTACCGAATCTTCAATGGAAATACTATAGGTCAGTTTCCCGGCATATCTATACTGCTGGATATCCAGATAATCCTGTAAATATTTTTCCTCCTCGGCAATACTGATAAATTTCCGAGCATCCAAATTCAAATGAAGCATTCTCGATAACGCATCTGAAACTGTCTGGATATTCTCTACCCCCTGCATAATAGATAGCACCTTTATAGTATGCAATGTATTATACAAAAAATGGGGATTGATCTGTATGGACAACATTTCAATCTCAGAAATTCTCTTTTCTTCCTCAACCTTGCGAATATTTGTAATCAGATCCCGGATTCTCTCCAGCATAGTCCGAATCTGTTGATATAAAATTCCTACCTCATCCCTTCGTTTAATAGATATCGGCAATTCCAGGCAGTCATCACCAATCTTTTCCACTGCTCCCGTCAGTTTGCGGAGATCTTTTGTCAGATAATAAGAGACTACAAAAGCAATTAAAGCAAACACAATGACAAATAGGATCACCATAACCGTCATCTGATTCCTAACCTGCAAAAAACCGGCGAGAACTGTACTCTGCTGTACCACACCTACGATTTGCCACGGTGCAACTTCCGAAGTAGTATAAACAACCAGCCAGGTCACTCCGCCCTGTCTTTTTGTGAAAGTTCCATCTCCTTCCGGTATGGAATCACAGAAATCCGATACATTTAAGAAATTCGTTTCTTCCGGACTGTACACAGTCTCTTTGGTATCTCTGTCAAATACATAAAGTGAATATCCTTTCATTTCCCGGATATCAAATATTGTCTCCAACAAGCTGCTCTTGATATCAGCTTTGATGACTCCCACGATCCGGCTCCCATAAAATACAGGACGAACAATTGAAAATACATAGCTGTTTTTGGGAGACGGCTGTTTTTCTGTATACGCCCGTGGTGTCAGATACACTACTTCTTTCTCCCCGTTTTTTATACTCTCGAACCATTCCGTATCCGCCACTTCATCATAGGGTGTCGTAATTCCATAGGTACAGGTTCTTCCATCCAGTCCATAGATTGCCATTCCGTTCAAATACGCCTTAAAATTACACCGGTTAAATAAATAATTCTGTGCCGACTGTCTGGACGCAACCTGCATATCCGGTTCCGAAGCCGTCAGGAACTGAATAATACTGTCATTCTGCGTTGTCCGGACTTTATTTGAAATAAACGCAGTTGTATAATCAATCTCCCGCAATTTTTCATCAAACATTTCATTCAATGTTTCAATCACCGTATCCATATGTTCTTCTGCTGTTTCCACGGCTTCTTGGGTAAAACTCCGATACCATGCTATTGTACTGACCGCACAAAACAATAGTAACAGCGAGACCATAATCACCAGAACACGCATTGTGAAACTGTGTATTATTTTCATTCTACGCACCTCCCGGACATGCTTTCTCTCTTATCATAATACAGGAAAAAAAGCCGGTCAAAGTATAGTATTTTTTTAAAATAGAACAAAATAATCCAATTTTGTAATGGGAATGTTCTTGTAAAATATACAAATCAGAAGCTTGGTAATAAAGAACGATTTGAAAGGAAGATATGATTATGGGAATATTGACACGTATTTGGGAAGGAAATTTCGTATATCAGGAGCCGATCTGTTTTTCTGAAGATGCTGAAGGACACATTGCCGGTGGTCAGTTACTCTATCAACCGGAACATATTTTGTCTGTCACATCCTTTGACGGCAGTGTCTTTTATGAAGAGGGAACAGATTACATACGGGAAGATTCCAGATTGGTTCTTACAAAGCATTCCCGCATTCCCGTTCTCTCCCGTGGCATTTACTGCAAACCCTTTACCGGAGTTCCAGAGACAGCATGGGTCCGTCTACCGGATGGAGAACATTACATGGAAGTCGTCTCCGATGTATACCGCTGGCAGATACTCGTTACGTATACACATAAAACTGTCTGGGACGGTTTTTCTCCAATCAACAGTTCTTCTCTTCTGCCGCAGAGTATGCAAAAATTACAGAATGGTGGAGATTTTCATTTAGTATTTTATGGAGATAGTATTACTGCAGGCTGGGAAGCCAGCGGTTGCAATGAATCTGCAATAGATATGGTCACTTTGGAAGATTATCATGTTGCTCTCTGGCACGCCCCTTATCAGCCCGCCTGGGCAGAGCTTGTCAGCAACAGCTTACAGCACCGCTATCCGCAAAGTAATATTATCAAAAAGAATCGAGCTGCCGGAGGCTCCACCGTACAATGGGGCGTGGAAAATGCAAAAGAACTGGTATGTCCCTGTAATCCGGATCTTGTGATATTAGGTTTTGGAATGAATAGTATGCAGGAACCTGCTGAAGTTTACAAGACAGCTATTCAGTCCATTATTCAGACGATTCGGAGTGAACATCCCGACTGTGAATTTCTGCTGGTATCTCCTATGATTCCGAATCCGGAGATACGCGGTTTCCAGCATAATCAGCTCCCCGTACAGCAGGATGCTCTTTATCAGATTGCTGCAGAATCAAAAGGTATCTGTGTGGCTCCGGTGCACTCCATGTTCCGCGAGTTTGTCGCCCATAAAAAAAATTATCTGGAGTTAACCGGAAATTGCATCAATCATCCGAATGATTTTTCAATCCGGATATACGCACAGACAATTTTAAGTGTTTTGGGGTGCTGATGACGCTTTAAAAAAGCCGCAATCATATTTCAAGATTGCGGTTTTTTTATCCCCTTCACATCCTCAATTTTCCATCAATAATACGCTCTTCTACTCCTGTTGTCCATCAAAAGTTGCTGCTGTCAGCTGTTTCTCGGTGATGACTGTGACTTTCCCCTGGTATACCGTGAACCAGTAGAGGGTCCCCTGGGCGGTGTCTGCATACTGCCAGATCTCCCAGGGATTATCCCCCGCGGGGGTAAGCAACGTCAGCGAGCCACCGGCATCGGTAACGATCTGCTGTACTTCCTCCAGGGTAGTCTCGTCCACAGTAAATCTTTCATCACGGCTGCTGCCGGTCTGGATCGTAAGTGCGCTCAGTCCACCTGTTTCATCAAAATAGCAACGATATCTACTGTCTTCGATATTGATTCCGTCGTCTTCTCCACCGAGGAAAAATTGCAGTCCCGCATGCGTGCACAGCAACCGGACATCTTCCCTGGACATTCCCCAGGTAAATTCCGCCAGAATCTCTCTATTATACTCCGTGGAGTAGACAACCGCCCGCACCGGCACGAATTCAAAAGACGCCCGGTGAGATCCCGCCTGATTCAGATCCCCGTCCACTACTGTCGTCACAGAATCTTTGCCCAGATTCTCCCCGGCTGCCAATAAGGTTCCGTCCTGCAGCAGCGCAAAGTTATCAAAAGTATACGAATGCACTGCCCAGCTAAAGATCTCCAGTTCCGTATCGACTCCGTCGTCGTTTTGCCGGATTGCCTCCAGCCATACCATGCTGACATTTTCCAGCACCTTCTCCGGTGCCCAGACAAAGTCATGGACATTCTTACTCTTCGCGACACCGCATTGTCCGAAGATGTTCAGTCCCCACATGTATAAGTCACCGGTCTCGGTGATCGCCGCACCGTTCCAGGCACTGATATCCACATAGACACAGTTCTCCAATACCTTATGTGGCTCCAGGTACATCATTTTCACCGGATTGTCCGGATTCTCCTCCACTGTCCAGTAAGCATCGTAATCGCTGCCGTAGGTGCTTGTGGTTGTCCGCATCTGTCCCCACCAATAGACGCTTCCGTCCTCCTGTAATGCAACGATGGCTTCTCTGCCGGCTCTGGCATATTGCACATTCTCCATCAGCAGCACCGGTGTGCACACACGGTCATTATCATCATCGCTGTACACCTGCTTCACAGAATCTTTGCCTAACAGGAGTCCTGCCATATTCAGCCCCATTCCGTAAAGTTTTCCATCATCCGTCAGATAGATGCAGAAATTGTTATTCAGGTTAGCGTCCACAGAGACCACATGATCCGCGATCCGAACAGCATCCATTTTCCCCAGGTCCAGATCCGTCTCGTAGCTGCCGTTTCCCAGCTGTCCGTTTTGATTATAACCGCTGCCCCAGAGGACACCGTCTGCATCAATATAATAGTGATTCCCTACTGTGGCACGGTCGGTGATATACTGCTCCTCGATCCGAAGCGGACTGCTTACCTGCAGATCCTCCGCCCGACGGATATAGAATGCCGGCAGATCCGCTTCCTCCGCATCACTCTCCGCCGTCACATTCTCTGTGGTGTCTGCCGTATCTCCTGCGGCTTCCGAATCCTGTACCGTCACCGCACTTCTCTGTGTCAACAATATCAGTGCCACCACAGCACACAGTTCCACCGCCAGCGCCGCCAGCTTCCCCGCGGTCTTACGGCATTTTAAAACATGTCGGATCCTGCCCTTGATGTCGCCTTCATCGAAACACACCGGTGCTGCAAATACTCTGCGCGCAGTTGTATCGGTCGCCATAGCCAACAGCACTTCGGCATATTCCTGTCTGTCCTCCCGCTCGAGATGCTCCGTCACCGCCTCGTCGCAGGCTTTTTCCATATCACAGCACAGCAGGTAATACGCCAGCCAGACCACCGGGTTCACCCAATGCACGATGCTGATCAGATATGCCAGTATTTTCCACAGATAATCCAGACGGCGCAGGTGGATCCTCTCATGCTGCAGCACGCAGTCATAGAATTCCGGACTCATCTCCACCGGCAGATAGATCTGCGGTCGCAGGATCCCGAATACCATCGGTGTACGGATCCCGTCCACGTAACGTACGCCCTCCTCTCCGGGGAGGCATTCCGCCAGACGGCGTTTCATTCTTATATACGAAAAAATAAAATGCGCGAGAAAGCAGGGGATTCCTACCAGCCACAGACATCTGATTGCAAATGTCACCCGCAAAAAAGCTGTCGATGTGAAAAGCGCGGCTGCTGTGCCGGTGGACTGTACATCCGGTACCGGAAGTGCGCTCGATTCCGATCTGCGATTCGTACTCTGTTCTATCGTTGCATCCGTTCCTACAGTTGTCTGTCCATGCACAGCATTATTCTCCGGCAGAGTACTCTGCCCTGTCATAGTGCCCTGCTCCGGTAAGGTATTCTGCCCCGGCACGATGCTCGTTCCCAGTCCCGTTACCACCGTCGGTCCGTCCGCACTCACCGCCACTACCATCGACTCCGGCTGCGCCCGCCAGAATCCATGCGCATTCTCGATCTTCCAGGGAAATATGAGATAGAAAAAGGCAATTCCCCACAACAGCACACAGTACCGGTAGGAGATCCGCAGTCCTCTAAATACCATTCTGAGGAGCAATATGATTCCTATGATGATACTTCCCTGAAGACTCATTCTGACCAGTATCTGCATCATTGCCATTACTGTCATTCCTTTGCTCCCCCATTATTTTCGATGATTTTCTTCAGCTCCTTGATCTCTTTCTTAGACAGCTTTTTCCGGGAAGTAAATGCCGCTACGAAATCCGGCAGAGATCCTGCGAAAGATTCCTCAATGATCTCCTCGCTCTGTCTCGCCTGGAACATCTGCTTCGACAGCAGCGAAGTAACGACACCGTTCTCACTGATAAATATCCCCTTCTGGCAAAGGCGCCGCAGGACTGTATAGGTCGTGGATTTCTTCCAGTTTAACTCCTGCTCGCACAGCTTCACCAGTTCCCCGGAAGAGACCGGCTCATGCTCCCAGATGATCTCCGCAAACCGCATCTCAACAGCACCCATGGTATATTCCGACATTGCAATTCCTCCCTTTTTTGTTCTCTCTGTATCTATGATGTCTTATAACGCAAAGTGGTTTACAAGTTGTAACGCTTTTATGTTACATCATGTAAACCATTTCTGTCAATGCCTATTTTTATCTGTTAAGGTAAAAGTTTCTCTTATACTGGAAACTTTTTTTATTTTTATCAATTGTTTCCAGTATAAGTTTTATCACCCACCATATGGCATCAAGTCATTAAAAGTCGCCCAAGCCTCCTCGGCAGTGTAATCCGCTAGCTTAAGCCACCCGGTGACACCATTCTCGGTCTCCACGCAGAGCCACTGTCTGCTGCCATCCAGGTACCGCAGATAGACGCCGTGGTCTGTGCTGACGGTAAAGCGCTCGCTGCTTACATCCGGAGTCCGGCAGACTTCCAGATCCTTATTGAGCCAGTGCAGGGTCGACTGCTCCGGCAGATCATAGCGGTCTGCGGGAATCTCCGCCAGTCTTCCGTCACTTCCGATCCGGTACACAATCCGCAGATTTTCCTTCTGTAACGTATAATCATAGGGCTGGTTGGTGATGATCTGGCCGTTTTCCACCCAGATCTCCCGAATATCCTGCGCGAAGCTTCCTACCTCCTGTAATTCCCTGTTCTCATAGCTGAACAGGAAACTCTCGCACTGTCCGAACTCGTCCCTACGCATCAGTGCCAGCAATATCTGTCTGCCATCAGGAGTGAAGGCGTAAATGCTGTTTCCCAGATTCTGTGCCGTCCGCGTCTCGCCTCGCATGGTATTCACCGCAAATATATATTGATCCAGCGGCGAATGATCCACTTCGTTTACTGCCTGTGCCATTCTCGAACGCAACAGAAGCTTCTCTGCGGTTCCGTCTCCGTCCAGATCCAACAGGGCATAAGTCTCCTGCTCCGCTCGCTCAGACAGATCGAATACGACTCCCACATTCGTCATAATATCTCGTCTCTGTGCTGCTGCATAAGCATCCGCTTCCTCTGTCGTCAGATCTGCCGCCACCTTCCCGTTCCAGATCGGCTGGCTGGACAGAAGCGGAAGTTTCATCTGGGCGGTTCCGCTGCTCTGACTCAGGATCCAATAACCGTCTTCCGCAGTAAGCATGTCTGCGGAGAAATCCTGCGCCTCCGACGGCAGCTTCCAGTCCGTGACCCCGTTTTCTCCGGTCTGTCCCGAAGTATCATATTCCCGGATCGTGTCGATCCAGATGTCCAGATCTCCATCCTGATAATCAGAAGCTGCAAAATAGTACAATCGGACACTATCCTGTTGCTTCAAATAAGCCATCTCCTGCCTATAACTGTCAGACGTATAATAATTTCCCATATTTTGGTAAACCGTGGAACGTCCCTCTGCCGCACATCCCGGCGCTATATATCCCGGAACCATACAATTTAGTCCGGCGTCGTCCCCGGTGGCCGCATAAATACCGTAGCTGGAGACCTGATAAGTAGCAGCAACATCCGCAAAAGATCCAGGGGATACCTTTACATACACCCATTTTTTCGACAGTTCTGCCACGGTAGCCCAATCTTCATCCCTGGGTCCGTATTCCGCATAGACCACTCTGGCCTGATTTTCTCCGTCCAGAGGACCGGTAGAATGCCGGCCTTTACTGTCGATGTCTCCCAGGGAGAGCATCCAGATCTGACTGCTCTCCTCCGCAAATACCATGGGGATATCGATACCGGATCCATCAGCGAAAATATAATGTACGTTTGCCACAGAGCCTTCGCCGGGTCTTGTGGAATCTTTTTGGAAAAATAAATACTGCCTCCCGGCTTCATAGAGCAGTTCCGTCATTTCCCCGCTGCCACCCTGTAGATTCAGCAGAGCTTCCGCAGCCTTCACCGGATCCCTGTAGGTCTCATGGGCAGCGGCATCTCCGTCTAAAATCCGCCGGTGCAGTTTCCGCGCCGCGACACCATCGTAGCCAAGATACTGGATGCCGTCCTGTCCGGCAAAAGACCGGGTATCCTCCAAGGCAGCCACATCAAACAGGGCACTGAACTCTTCCCTGCTGTGGATACCCTGCTCAAATACCGTCAGCCATTCCGTTTTGGCAGCCTCATAGTCCACTTCACCCGCCGTTAAATCCCCTTCCGCTGTTTCATCCGACGTTCCTGTCATGTCTGTCGCTTCTGTCGCATCCGCCCCAGTCTCCGTATCATTATCCGCATTTACTGCATCTGTTCCACCGCCAGGGTTGCTGCACAGGCATACCACCAATATCACAAGCACCACTGCCGCACCAACCAGCATCCAGAATGACGGCTTGCGGTAGTCCAGCACATGACGGATACGGTTCTTCACATGATCCTCACCAAAAGAAAGCAGTGCACAGATGGAACCGCCCCGATAGCGTTTCCATTCGCCGCCGGAAGCCTCTTCCAGCAGGGTATAGGAATAGATTTTCTTGCTCTCCTCCCCGAGGAGCTTCACCACTTTTTCATCACAGGACATCTCGCAGTCCATATTCATCAGATAAAAGGCAAGCCACACTAACGGATTGAACCAGTGAACACAGCAGATCAGCAGCGCCGCAGGCTTCCACAGATAATCTCTTCGCTGTAAGTGCACCCGCTCATGGCACAGAACAACTTTTCTACTCTCCGGATCCAGACCCGAAGAGAGATAGATTACCGGATGGATCAGCCCCATGACGAAGGACAGATGTCCTCCATCGATCTCACAGATCCCCGGTTCTACCTGTCTGACACCGCTGTCAGGTCGGTGAATCCGGTTACGCATACGCAGGTAAGAAAAGACATGAAAGGCTAAAAAGCCTGCCATTCCAAGCAGCCATAATAAGGCAAGTCCCCGGAGCCACAAGGGGCGGGATGAAATGCCGGTGTCAACCGTACTGTCCGGATTCTGTCCGTCCACCACATCTACAGAACCTGCCGAGTTCCCTGTCATCCCGATAGACGCATTCACATTGTCATGCTGCAAATGCTCTGCATTATAGTTATAACCGCTGTTCGGTACACCCACAGTGGTATCGACGGTATCGACTGTACCGCCTCCAACGACATTACCTCTGCTTCCGTTCTGTCCAGCCGCTGCTTCCATGGAACCTGCCACGTCTCCTGCCAGACCACTGTTGTCCCGTCCATCTGTCAACTGCATGTCTGCCACCTGTGCAGGGCGCGTCTGTGTCCCCACTGCCAGCAGTCTCTCCGGGATCAGACTGATCCCAGTCTCCGGCAGCACCGGACAGCACAACCGCACGAACACGATTCCCCACAGCAAATAGGAACACCATTTCGGGGCTTTTTTCAGTAAAAATCTGGCCAATATCACCAACAAAATACAATAGCTTCCCACCAGACTGAGACGCCATATACTGTCAAACAAACGATAGATGCCTTCCATCATAAAGTCCCTCCTGTGCTCTCTGCTTCCCTATCTGCGGAAGCTCCGCTCTCTGTCATCCCTGTTCTGTAACGCTCCGAAGCTTATTAATTTCTCGTCCCGGTAGCTTAGGCTTGCGCAATCGCCTTCCTGCAATTCGCTGTAAATTCTGTCGAAGACTTCTAATGTGATCTGCTCGCCCTCTTTTTCCAGATTTTCAAAAATGACAGTCTTGACGTTTTCTGTCTCGGTTACTCCGGAATTTACTGTGCCGTTTGCCAGATATACCGGTTGATTCACCCCGGCAGCCTGTCCCTTGCTGAAGACCTTTGCACGATTCACCGTATGATATCCCCGTTGCCTGTTTCGTAAGCTCCGCACCAGAAGATTCAGAAGATATCCCAGAATTGCCGCTGCGAACAAGACTGTCAATATGTTTTCCACTGGACTGAAACTTAACTGCTGCATCATAAGCACAACCTCCCCATATTTCATTATTTATCTCATTTCACAGTATCATTTATGATATCCTTGTATACTTCCAACAGCCACCGGAAAAACTCCGGTGACTGTTTTTTCACACTCTACCCTGCAAAATATAAACCGCTGAAATAATCACTGTAATCCGTTCCATCCCGTAACCGAAACCACCCCTTCACGCCGTCCGTAACCTCGATGCAGATCCATTCCTGCGTTGCGTCCAGCTTCGTCATGCGTACTTTGCGTCCTTTGGGCAACACAAAGGTCTCATCACCGTCCGGTGTACGGTAGAGCGTTATATCCTGCCGCAGCTCCACTTCCTCCCATGCACTTAATACATATTCCTCCTGTGGCACTTCCCGGAGCTTTCCGTTCGATGTTACCTGATAGATTCTCTGGATGTAATCGTTCTGCACTACAAAATAGGGTTCGGTGATAACCATCTGTCCATCCTGTATCCATGCCTTTCGCAGGTCCTGTGCGAGCCGGTCTGTTTCCACCAGTTTTCCGTCTTCATAGTGGTAGATTCGGGTCAATGGATCTGCGCTTTCGCCGTCATCATACAATGCGATCAGGAGCTGTTCCCCATCCGGGCTGAAAGCGAAGATTGAGTTGCTCATATTTCCCGTGCTGTCCGAAATCTCAGCCGTCTGTCCGTCTATCTCCAACACTGCATCCTGCAGGTCATAGTAATTCATCTGACCCAGTCCCAAATTTACACAAATCTTATATTCCTCGAGAGAATATCCCGTTACCGGCTCCGCAGGATACAGAGAAATCTTCTCCGGCACACCATCGCCATCCAGATCTAACTGCGCCAATGTCTCAGTTTCTGTCCGCTCCGATACATCAAATACCACACCCGGATAGGCCTGAATGTCTGCTCTTTCGATGTGCTGGCTATCCGCCCCGCTAAGCGCAAACCGCATACTTATGGATGGATTACTATTGTAAATGTCATAATATCCGTCATGAACATGAAGCGTCGTGTCGCTGTTGAGCTGCAAATCCACTGGCAGAACCGTATCGGTGACAGTATGGGTACTCATGTCAAACTCCCGAAGTACCCTCGGCATCCACTCATCCGTCATAAGATGCGCCTCATCGGGATCTGTCAGATAATAGACCTTGCCACCGCTCCATTCCGTCACATCCGGCAGATCTTTTTGCAGCTGTGTATAGGCTTCTGATGTGTCATATGCGCTCCGCTCACAGGTAACGTCATACCAGCCCGCTGCCATGATGCGTTCCGCATGAATGCAGCGAAACACACTGCCGGAAGTTCCCCCTGATTCACTCATAGTATAGATCCCGTAATTTGAAATCTGTACATGTGGGTAATAGGCCGAATAACTGCCGGCATCCACAGGATACCAGTCCATCCAGCCCCAATAGACCGCTCGGTCCGGTTGTCGAAGTTCGTACTCCCCATAGACCCTTCTGGTACAGATATCACCGGTAAGCGGACCATATTGCAAATCCTCCGCACTGCCAGGATCTCCAAAGGACAAAAGCCACAGCTGCGTCATCTCCTCCGCCATGACCATGGGTACATCTACGGAAGATCCATCTGCAAAAGTATAATGTACATTCACCACAGAGCCTTCTCCCGGCCGGTCAGAGTCCTCCCGATAATAAGGATATTGCCGTCCTGCCGGATACAGCGTCTCGGTCACGGCTCCGCTTCCATCACCCAGATGCAGCAGTGACACCGCTGCCGTTACCGGATCTGTATATTTTCCATAAGTTTCAGATACAGGTTCTTCCATCAGTGCTTTGAATATCGCATACGCGGCATTCGTATTGTTTTCACGAACCAGCAGGTCATAAGCCACTTGATCCGCTGCAAAGGAATGCTTTTCTTCGATTGCTTCCACATCAAAAACAGCGGCAAAATCTTCTCTGTTGCGAATCGTTACCTTTGCAAAATCTTCCGGTGTTGTGATACTGTCCGGAAACTGCGCAATATTTCCACTCGTCTCCGCATTGCTGTCTACATCCGTTGCTACCCCTGCGCCGTTGTCTGTATCTGCACGATCCGCCGTGCCTGCCCCGTTCCCACTTCCGCCCGGGTTGCTGCACAGGCATACCACCAATATCACGATCACCGCCACCGCACCAACCAGCATCCAGAACGGCGGCTTGCGGTAGTCCAGCACGTGCCGGATACGATTCTTCACATGATCTTCTCCAAAAGAAAGCAGTGCGCAGATGGAACCGCCCCGATAGCGTTTCCATTCCCCACCGGAAGCCTCTTCCAACAATGTATAGGAATAAATTTTCTTGCTTTCCTCGCCGAGGAGCTTCACCACTTTTTCATCACAGGACATCTCGCAGTCCATATTCATCAGATAAAATGCCAGCCACACCAGCGGATTGAACCAGTGGACGCAGCAGATTACCAACGCTAGCGGTTTCCACAGGTAATCTCTGCGCTGTAAGTGCACCCGTTCATGGCACAGAACAACTTTTCTACTCTCAGGATCTAAGCCCGAAGACAGATAGATCACCGGATGGATCAGTCCCATGACAAAGGACAGATGCCCTCCATCGATCTCACAGATCCCCGGTTGTACCTGTCTGACACCGCTGTCAAGTCTACGGATCCGATGGTGCATGCGCAGATAGGAAAAAGCATGATATCCCAGGAAGCCAAGCATTCCTGCCAGCCATACCAGGGATAATACACGGAACCACACCGGGTATGTCCATGCGCGGGCGTCAGTACCCGTTCCGGCAAATGTTCCCGAAATCACTGCATCTGTTCCACTGGCTGTCACCCCTGCAACGGTAGCTCCACTTTCCGCTCCGGTGGTTTCCAGTAAAGCAGCCTGTGTGCCGTCAACATTCATGACATCGTTGTCATTTCCCACAGCCACCGTATTTCCTGCCGCCTGGCTGTCCGGCGCTTCCGCCGCATCGTGCTCCCTCCACAGCGCATCCTTGTTATTCTCCCTATCGTTGCCCTCGGTAAGATCACGATGATCCGGACCGACTGTCTGCTGCCCTGATGTCATCTCTGTCCGCACCGACAACAATCTCTCCGGGATCAGGCTGATTCCCGTCTCCGGTAATACCGGACAGCACAACCGTACGAACACGATTCCCCATAACAGATAGGAACACCATTTCGGGGCTTTTTGCAACAAAAGTCTGGCGAGGAGCACTAGCAGCACGCAGTATCCTCCCACCAGACTTAAGTTCCATACACCGTCAAATATTCCGTAGATATTCTCACCCATAAGCCCTCCTGTCCTGCCACCCCGGCAAGGCATAGTCGATATTTTATAGACTCTTTGTAATTATAGTCTACATTCTACCGACCCGTCTGTCAAGTAAGAAATCTGATTCTTTTAAAGTTGAAAACGGATGTACTCCCGATATTTCTGAGCACTCCCCGCGCCCTCTGTTTTCCGGAAGACATCATACACCATCCGGTACTCTCCCGGCTCCAATACTCCGTAAAGCCAGTCCCATTTGTAATAGTTTGAGACTTCCTCTCCGCAGGTCAACGTATGACCTATCATCGTAAATCCGTAATCGTCTATGATCGTCTCCGCATCCTGCCATTCTCCGTCGATCCTGCTGCCCCTCTTCTTGCGGATTCCAGTCACTTAGTGTCAGCTCCGGCTCTTCTTCCGAGCGCAATACCTCCGCATGCATTTCAAAATCCAGCACGCAGTCTCTATGGATTTCCTCTGTCTCCCCGGTAGTCATGGAAGTGCCGGTCCCCCTGAAAGAGATCACTGTCTTTCCATCTCCTATGGTCACATCCGAAGTGACATATAACGGTTTCCGATACTGTTCACTGATCCACACAAAAACCTCATTGGTTGCTTCCCAATACTGCCGCAGTTCCTCACCATACTGCTTCGCATACCCCTGTCCGATGTGGGATCTGCTACGAATGGAGCAGATGGGATAGGACCGGTAGAGATCTTCACTGCGATCATGGCTGAATCTGATCTGTATCTCCGGATGCTCATACAGCCATAACTCACGTCCGCCCAGAATCCCTGCCGCCAGCGCCACCACGGCCAACACGATCAAAATAACATGCCTTTTCTTTTTACTGTTCATTTTCTCCCCTCTCTTTCCCGTGCTTACTTCTGCACCACTTCCATCAGACGCTCCTGCCAGTCATAGAAAGCCTTGCCGTCCACCAGGCAGCGTTCCTCTTCATCAATCCATAATCCCTGTTCTTCTGAAGCGTAGCGAAAGGTCCTTGTCTCACCGTCTGCATAGACAAACTGAAAATATCCCACACCTTCCACCATCTCTTCCGGCGGGATCGGATCTGACGTCACTTTTCCGGAAAGCTGTATAAATTCCTGCCACAGCTGCTCTACGGCAGCAGCATCTTCCACGTAATCGTAATCCTCCGTGCAGAAGCTACAACCGATTTTCTGCGGACATTCCTCCGGCAAAAAAGCCGCGCAGGATGCCGTCTTTGCTTCATTCTCCAACATTCCCGGATACAATACATTCGCTATGGCTATGGCTTCTTCCGGTGTTGTCGCCGGATATAAAACATAGCTGGCGGGATCCTCTACGGAGATCATCCCTTTTCCCACGTTCTGCACCGCTTCATAAATCGCAACGGTAGTCTGGGCATCCGGGGTTCCGATCCAGCCAGCCCCTCTTCCCTCCTTCAGAAATCCTCTGCTTCCTCCATAGGTAAAGAAATAATTCTGCGGTTCCTCTCCCTCTCCGATGAAAGATATCTGCCCATGGAAAGTGCTGCCGTGGATCCAGGGCAGTACCCGGTAATAATAAGTTCCGTTAACACTCACCTGTACCTCTTCCTGCTTCCCGTAGGCATTCTCTTTCGGCATCCGAATCCCCGGCACCGTGAAATCCACCGTTCTGCGGAATTCGATGAGATTCAGCAGAAGTACCACTACCACCAATACAATTTCATAGAGAAAAATGGTTGCTTTTACGTTAATCTTCTTCATAAGCCCCTCCTTTGTTTCCCTTCTATCTATATTAACGACTTTTATACTTCGTTTGTTACAAACAGCATAACAAAATTTCACCCCTGAATCTACTTTTTTCACCCAA
>ERZ1026776.935-NODE-935-length-18125-cov-6.374488_pt1 | contig 18125 bp, 16 predicted proteins | sample MGYA00380125_ERZ1026776 | MGnify/ENA primary metagenome ERZ1026776 (study PRJEB33269, sample SAMEA4719761) | human gut metagenome | biome: human-associated habitat; feature: organic feature; material: feces | place: Cameroon | collected 2013-10 ...
GGGTGACGGGGCGGCGATAAACTCTATTTACAAAGCTGAAAATTTTCTGACGATGAAAAACTATTCAACAAGGTTATCTGAGGCGTTAAAATAACCAGCTCGATTAACGACTAACTTGAGGTGAATATGAATTTAAAAAATATAATTTTATATTCTAAGCGTGTGCTTTGGGGCGTAATTGCTTTTTTGCTTTGCTTTTCAAGCGTCGTTGGCGGCTGCTGTCCGTTTGCCGTGTCGCTTATAGCGGTGTCGGGCAAGAAAAATTTTATTTTTGCTTCTGTCGGTGCGGCACTCGGTTATATTGTTTTCTGCTCAAGTGAAAACGCAATAAGATATGTAAGCGCAGTGGTTATTTGCACTCTCGGCACGGCGGCTTTGATATTTTTTAAGGTCAGACGTGAAACATATCTTTCAATGCTCATTTCCTGTTTGTCTGTTTTGTCAACAGGGATTGTTATGAATGTCAAATCAGGCTCGACTCTCGGCGAATACGCAATAACTCTCGGTGAGTCAATCCTTGCTTTGGGCAGTACGTTTTTCTTTTACCGTGCGGCAAATTGCAGCTTAAAAAGGCTTAAGCTTAAAGCCTTGCCCGTGACGGATTTGACGTGCATTTTGGTGGCTTTTTCTGTTTTGCTTTCGTCTATTTCGTTTATTGAAATTAAAGGAGTTTCAATTGCAAGAATTTTGGCTTGCCTTTTGATTTTGACTACCGTTCGCTTCGGCAGTCAGCGCTTTGCGTTGATTGTGTCGTTGTGTTTGGGTTTCGCACTCGGTATAACAAAGGAAAATGCACTTTTTTTGATAGGCGCATATGCGTTTTCGTCGCTTTTATGCAGTCTTTTCACTTCATTTTCAAGCCTTGCGATAGGGCTTAGCTTTACTCTTTCAATGTCGTTTTTTGCCGTTGCGGCAAAAATGGGCGCATTTTCGCTTTGTACGGTTTTGGAGAGCGCACTTGCTTCGGCAATTCTTTGCATTTTGCCTGAAAAATTAACGCTCAAGCTTTCGCAGTTGTGGGAAAGCGGGGCGGATATTGCGCCTGAAGGAAGCCTGAGGCAGAGCCTTGTTGTCAGGCTGCGTTTTGCTTCAAGCGCACTCGCACAGGTTAGTGAAAGCGTAAGAGATGTTCGTGAAAAAATCAATTCTTTTTCAACCGTTGACCCTAATGAAAGTGAAATCCGAATGGTTGCGGCAGACCAATTCTTTTCCATTTCGGATATGCTCGGCGATTTGGCATTTGAATTTGACGAGGCGGAAAGTTTTGATTTTAAGGCGGCAGGCAGGATTAGACGAATGCTCGGCGAATACGATATTTTTCCTGAAAATATTTCGGCGATAATTGATAAATATGACAGAATGAGAATAGAGATTTTAGCCCCAAACGACACAAAAGGGCTTGATAATATGCGCCTGACTAATGAAATATGCAAAATATGCAAGAGAGAGTTTGAACGTGGTAAAATAAACGTCAGCTCGGCAGGAACATTGCTTTCATTTATGGAAAAGCCTAATTTCAAAATGAGTTTCGGCTTTGCTCAATACTGCGCAGAGGGCAATTTGTGCGGCGATACGATTAAAACTATAAATGATTCAAGAGGCCATATGGTTTTCATTATCAGCGACGGAATGGGAAAAGGAAGCCGTGCGGCTTTGGACGGCGCAATGGGTGCCGGTCTTTTGTCAAAGCTTTTGTCTGCAGGTTTCGGTTTTGACTCCTCTTTAAAAGTTGTAAACAGTGCACTTCTTGTTAAGAGCCACGAGGAAAGCCTTGCAACACTTGATTGTGTAAGAGTTGATTTGTTCAGCGGTAAGTGTGAATTTTATAAGGCAGGTGCTCCCCGTTCATACATAGTAAAGGATGACAGGCTTACAAAATGCGAACTGACATCTATGCCGGCAGGTATTTTGAGAGGGGTTGAATTTGCAAAAAGAACAACCGTTCTTAATACCGATGATGAAATAATTATGATGAGCGACGGAGTAACCGATGTCGGAAACGAATGGCTTGAAAAGTTTTTGCGGCTTGAAACAACGCTTGAACCTAACGAAAAAGCTAAGGCGATACTCAAAATTGCACTTGAAAACAGCGACGAAAAGCATAGGGACGATATGTCCGTCATAGTCGCAAAAATGATAGAACGGTAAGGCGAACAATGTTCGCCCCTACGGTATTCGTTTGATATTAAATGATCCAAATAAACAAGACTACTGTAGGGCAAGGGAGATTCCCCTTACAGGGGAAATGTCACAAAGTGACAAAAGGGTTTGCCGAATCGCAGATTTGCTCTTGCCGAATCGAATATTAAAAAATACTTGACTTTTTATAATTATATGTTATTATATAGACAGTAAGTTTATTAATTCCAATGAGAGTGGACCTAAAGGGGTCCGCTCTCTTGTTATTGTAAGGAGGTTTTTTCTTGGCAGGAAAAGGAAATACTGTATCAAGGGTAACTGAAATTATTACCCCTTACGCAAAAGAACTCGGTCTTGAAATTTGGGATGTTCGATTTGCCAAGGAGGGTACAGATTGGTATCTGCGCATATTTATAGATAAGGACGGCGGAATTTCAATTGACGACTGTGTGGATTTAACCCATGCGATTACAAAGCCGCTTGACGAGGCTGACCCGATTTCTCAAAGCTATACTCTTGAGGTCAGCTCTCCCGGTGTTGAAAGGGAGCTTACCTCCGACGCCCACTTTGAAAAATATATCGGCTCAAATGTTATGGTAAGGCTTATTCGCCCTGTTAATAACGTCAGGGATTTTGCCGGAAGGCTTAAGGCTTATTGTGATGGCGAAATTACGCTTGAACTTAAGGACGGCGAAGAACTTAAAGTGAACAAAAAAGAGACATCATTCGTTAAGCTTGATGACTTTGATATAAAAGATTTTGAAAAAGAAATGAATTAACCGAAAGGATGATAGGAAAATGAGTAAAGAATTTTTTGACGCAGTAAAAGCTATTGAAGCTGAAAAAGGTATTCCTGCCGAATATCTTTATGAAAAAATTTCAGCAGCAATTATTGTAGCCGCTAAGCACGACTATAACGGAAAGGATATCGTTCATTGCGATATCGACCCGGAAAAGCAGAAAATTAAGGTTTATGTAAGAAAAAATGTTGTTGACGAAATTGAGGACGAGGACACAGACCTCACACTCGAACAGGCTCAGCTTATCAGAAAGAGCGCTAAAGTCGGCGGCACAGTTGATATTCCGCTTAAAACAAAGAATTTCGGCAGAATTGTTGCTCAAACAGCTAAGCACGTTATCCGTCAGGGTATCCGTGAGGCTGAAAGAGGACAGATGATTGAAGAATTTAAGTCTAAAAATCAGGAACTTATTACCGCTAAGGTTGACAGAATTGACCCTGACACAGGAAATGTTACTCTTGATATGGGTAAAAACTCCGCTGTTCTTCCTAAAACGGAACAGGTGCCGGGCGAGCATTTCACAGTAGGTGAAAATGTTAAGGTATTTGTTGTTGACGTGAAAGAAATGGGCAAAGGCCCTCGCATTATGATTTCACGTACTCATCCGGGTATGGTTCGCCGTTTGTTTGAGCAGGAGGTTCCTGAAATTTATGACGGCACAATTGAGATTAAGTCGGTTTCACGTGAGGCAGGCTCAAGAACTAAGATTGCCGTTTATTCAACAGATGAGGACGTTGACCCTGTAGGCGCATGTATCGGCCCAAGAGGTCAGAGAGTTTCAAATATCGTTGAGGTGCTCGGCGGTGAGAAAATTGATATCGTTAAGTATAACGACGACCCGGCACAGTATGTTTCTGCGGCGCTTGCTCCGTCAGAGGTTTGCGGTGTGGAAATTCTTGATGAGGACGCTAAGAGTTGCCGTGCAACCGTTCCTGATGACCAACTTTCTCTTGCTATCGGCAATAAGGGTCAGAACGTTCGTCTTGCAGCAAGGCTTACAGGTTGGAAAATCGATATCAAGCCTGAATCGGGATTTTTTACCAATGAAGAGCCTGAAGATGAAGAAAACGAAATCGAAGAATAATTACCTCGCATTTTGAAAGAAAGGCGGCGTAAATATGAAAACTAAAAAAATACCTATGCGTATGTGCACGGGATGCGGCGAAATGTTTGACAAGAGAGAGCTTGTCAGAGTAGTTAAAAGCCCGGAAGGCGAGGTTTCGCTTGACCTCACGGGTAAAAAAGCCGGCAGAGGCGCATATGTTTGCAAAAATGCCGATTGTCTAAAGAAAGCAAGAAAGAAAAGAGCTTTTGAAAGAGCTTTTTCTATGCAGATAGACGATGAGGTATATAATAAAATGGAAGAAGAAATAGAAAATGCCTAATCAAAAGGTTATTTCAATGCTTGGGCTTGCAAGGCGTGCAGGCAAGCTTTCAATGGGGCACGATATGGCACAGCATGCACTGTTTGGGCACAAAGCAAAGTTATTGCTTTTTTGCAGTGATGTATCCCCTCGTCTTATTTCTGAATTTGAAAAGACGATTGAGCTTCATCATTTTAAGGTTAAGGTTATCAAAACCGATATAACGATTGATGAAATATATTTCGGCGTGGGATACAAAGCGGGAGTAATTACAGTTGACGATGAGAATTTCGCCAAAAAAATAATTTCTCTTCTCGAACAGTAGGATATATTAATTACTTGAAATTTAACAGGAGGAAATGCCAATGGTTATTAAATTTAAAGTTTCCGATGTAGCAAAGGATTTCGGCAAGAATAACAAGGACATTATCAATATTCTCAGTGAATATTGCGACGGTCCCGCAAAAAAGGCTAATACCGTTTTGGAGGAAAATGAGCTTAACATTTTGTTTGACAAGCTCACAGCCGACAACAGTGTTGAAAGTCTTGACAATTATTTTAATTCTGCCAAAAAATCAGATAAGAAAAAGACAAATGACAGTAAGAATGAGTCCGCAAATGTTTCTAAGGATAACAAGGAAAAAAAGGACGAAAATAAAAAGCATAAAAACCAAGCCGCTATTCTTCAAATGGCAGAGCAAGCGGCTAAAAGAGCAGAGGAAAAGGCTAAGAAAAAGGCTAACCAAACTCCGCAGGCAAGAACTAAAGGTGAAGCAAGGCACGTTGATACACGTGTAAACAATGTTGACCTTGAAAAGTACAACCAAAAGTATGAAGATATTGCGCCTGCAAACAATATGAACGACTATCAGAAAAAGCAGAAGCTTAATCAGAAGTCAAAGCAGTACAGAAAGAAAAAGCCGCAGGGTATGCGTGCTAAGTCAAAGAAAGAAACAGAGGCACAGCGCCTTGCCCGTATTGCAGAGCAGAGAAAGAAGCAGCAGATTAAAATTACCGTTCCTGAGGAAATCACGGTCGGCGACCTTGCAAAGCTTCTTCGTATGACTGCAACAGAAGTTATTAAAAAGCTTATGAGCCTCGGCGTTATGGCAACGGTAAACGAGGTTATCGATTACGATACTGCTGAAATTGTTGCAACAGAGCTTGGCGCAAAGGTTGAAAAGGAAGTAGTTGTTACCATTGAGGACCAAATTATCGAAGAAGAGGTTGAGGACGATGAAAATGCAGTTACAAGACCTCCTGTAGTTTGCGTTATGGGTCACGTTGACCACGGTAAGACTTCTATCCTTGACGCTATCCGTGATACAGAAGTCACCTCTACCGAGGCAGGCGGTATCACTCAGGCAATCGGCGCTTATCAGGTTGACGTTGACGGTCAGAAAATTACATTTCTTGATACTCCGGGTCACGCCGCATTCACCGCTATGCGTGCAAGGGGTGCTATGGCAACCGATATTGCAGTTTTGGTTGTTGCGGCAGATGACGGTATTATGCCGCAAACTGTTGAAGCTATCAATCACGCTAAGGCAGCAGGCGTAGAAATTATTGTTGCTATTAATAAAATGGATAAAGAGGGAGCAAATCCCGACAAGGTTATGCAGCAGCTTACAGAGCACGAGCTTGTTCCTGAGGAATGGGGCGGCGATGTTATTTGTGTTCCTGTTTCTGCTAAAACCAAAATGGGTATTGATAAGCTTCTTGAAACCATTCTTCTTGTTTCAGAAATGGCAGAGCTTAAGGCAAATCCTGACAGGCAGGCGAAGGGCGTTGTTATTGAGGCTAAGCTTGATAAGGGACGTGGCCCTATTGCCACCCTTCTTGTTCAAAACGGTACTCTTAATGCAGGAGATATCGTTGTTGCGGGCACTGCTGTTGGTAAAATTCGTGCTATGTCCGATTATCACGGCAAGCCGATTGAAAATGCAGGTCCGTCTGTTCCCGTTGAAATTATGGGTCTTGACTCTGCACCTATGAGCGGCGACGAATTTAACGCAGTATCTGATGAAAAGCTTGCAAGAGCACTTGTTGAGCAGAGAAAGACTAAGGCTAAGGAAGAAGAATTTAAGCTATTCCAGAAAGTTACCCTTGATACTCTCTTTGACACTATTTCAGAGGGTGAGATGAAGGAACTTAACATTATCATTAAGGCTGACGTTCAAGGCTCTGTTGAGGCTGTTAAGCAGTCACTTCTTAAGATTGAAAACGACGAGGTTAATGTTAAGATTGTTCACGGTGCAGTAGGTGCCGTAAGCGAAAGCGACGTTATGCTTGCAGAGGCTTCAAAGGCTATTATTGTTGCATTTAATACCGGCGTTGACCAAATTGCTGCGGATAACGCTAAGCGTGACGGAGTTGAAATTAAACAATACGATATTATTTATGATGCTATTGAGGATATCGAAAGAGCTATGCGTGGTATGAGAGCTCCTAAATATCGTGACGTTGAAACAGGCGAGGTCGAGGTTAGAGAGGTTTATAAAATTTCCTCTGCCGGCACTATTGCAGGCTCACTTGTTACAAGCGGTACTATCAAGCGTGACGGTAAGGTAAGAGTTATCAGAAACGGCAAGCAAATTGCCGATGTTAAGCTTGCTAACCTTAAGAGATTTAAGGATGAGGTTAAGGAAGTATCGTCAGGCTATGAATGCGGTATCAGCCTTGACGGTTGGGACGATATTCAGTCAGGAGATATTCTTCAGGCATACATTGTTGAGGAATATAGGGATTAATTATGGCAGGATTTCATATTGACAGAATCAGCGAGGATATAAAAAGAGAAATCGTTTCAATAATGCGAGAACTTAAAGACCCGAGAATCAGCGATATGCTTACTGTTGTTAAGGTTGATGTAAGCGGGGATTTAAGTTATGCCAAGGTATATATCAGCGCAATGGACGGAATTGATGCGGCTAAAAGGTCGGTCAAGGGGCTTGAAAGTGCGCAGGGATATATCAGAAAGCAACTCGGCTCAAGGCTTCATTTAAGAAAAAGTCCGGAGCTTAGATTTATTGCAGACGATTCTATTGAAAAGGGTATGGACCTTTTTGAAAAAATTAAGGAAATAACTCATGAAGATTAGTGTAAAGGAATGTGCCGACATATTGAGAGAAAAGGATAATATCCTTATTCTTACTCATGCAAATCCCGACGGCGATACTCTCGGTTCGGGCTTTGCACTTTGCCGTGCACTTATGAAAATAGGTAAAATCTGCGCTGTTATAAATGCAGACGATATTCCTAAAAAGTACAATTATCTTTTTGACGATATTGTAGAAATAAAATTTAAACCCGATTATGTTGTTGCTGTCGATGTTGCAACAGTTAATCTTTTGGGAGGTCTTGAGGAGCAATACAAGATTGATATGTGTATTGACCATCATTCAACCAATACGGAGTATGCAAATTTATTGCTTCTTGAGGATGTTCCTGCGGCTTGCCAAATTATGTATGAGGTTGTGCTTGCTCTCGGTGCAGAAGTTGACAAAAAAATTGCGGACTGCCTTTATACAGGGCTTACAACCGACACAGGCTGCTTTAGGTATGATTCAACCACAGCGCAGACATATCGTGTTGCGGCTGATCTTATTGATGCCGGAGCAGACAATGGCAGAATTAACCGAATTATGTTTGAAACAAAGAGCAAGACTTATGCAAGGCTTGAAAGGCTTGCTATTGAATCAATGCGTTTTTATGAGCACGAGCGTGTTGCGGTTATAACTGTTACGCAAGAGATGTTTCAGCTTACAGGTTCTAATGCTCAGGAAACGGAGGGCTTAGCACCGCTTACCCGTCAAATTGAGGGCGTTGAAATAGGTATTACCATTCAAGAGCGACCTGACGGAACGTGTAAGGCTTCAATTCGTACATTTGAAAGCGTTAATGCTGCCGAACTTGCTGCGTGTTTTGGCGGCGGCGGCCACGCACAGGCAGCAGGCTGTAGATTTGATTGCGATGTTAAAGAGGCAAGGCGATTGCTTGTTGATAAGTGCAGGGAGATGCTCGAATGACGGGTATAATATGTATAAATAAAGGCAAGGATATAACCTCGTTCGGCGTTGTTTCTAAGGTTAGGGGAATAACACGTGAAAAAAAAGCAGGGCATACAGGTACGCTTGACCCTATGGCAACGGGAGTTTTGCCTATTATGCTCGGCGGCGCAACAAGATTTTTGAATTATTTGCCTGACAGCGACAAGGGTTATCGTGCCAGATTTTTGCTTGGCAAGACTACCGATACTCTCGATATCACGGGAGAGGTTACAGGCAAATATGATGTTGCGGCTTCAATTGATGATGTTGAGTCGGCACTTGACGGATTTAGGGGAGAGATTGAGCAAATTCCGCCTATGTATTCCGCTGTCAGCGTTGACGGTCAAAGGCTTTACGATTTGGCACGCAAAGGAATAGAGGTTGAAAGGCAGGCAAGAAAGGTTGAGATTAAAGAACTTTCGCTTTGCCGTGAACTTTCAAATGAAAATGAAAATATTTATACAATAGATGTGCTTTGCTCAAAAGGTACTTACATAAGAACTCTTATTGACGATTTGGGCAAAAAGCTCGGCTGCGGCGCAGTTATGACTGAGCTTGAGAGAACGGCGGCTATGGGTTTTACTCTTAACGATTGCATTACTTTAGACGAAATGCAAGAAAGAAAAGACAGTGACAAGGGTTTTGAAGATGTTTTGATTGATATAGATAAAATGTTTTTAAGCCTTGACAGCGTGTTTGTTTCGCCTGCTCAGGCTAAGAGATTTCAAAACGGCGGAGCACTTGATGTTAAAAGAATAAAAAAAAGACTTGAAAACAAAAGTTATAGGGTGTATTCTCAAGATGTAGGGTTTTTAGGACTCGGAAAATGCAATCTTGATACACAGGAACTTTTGGTTGAAAGGCTTTTGGTTAAACGTGATTAAGACGGTATGAATAATAACAACAGTATTTCAAGGCGAGCTGTTGCACTCGGCGATTTTGACGGAATGCACAAGGCTCACCAAACAGTAATTACCGGTGCTGAAAATACCGTTATTTACTGTGTTAATAATAAATTTTCGCTTTTGCAAAAAAGCTTGTTTAAAAAACGCTATCCAAATTGCGTATTTGCCGATTTTGAGCAGATTAAGCATATGGACGGCGAAGATTTTATAAATAAAATTCTGATAGACAGATTTAGGGCGCAAACAGTTTTGTGCGGTTTCAATTTCAGATTTGGCAAAAATGCGTCCTGGTCGGCACTTGATATGAGAAATTATCTTGAAAAAATGGGCATTTGGGTCAGAATTTTGGAACATCTTGATTTTAACGGCGAGCCGATTTCATCTACAAGAATAAGAAAATGCATTGCAGACGGTGAAATTGAGCAGGCTAACAATATGCTTGGATATAATTTCACTTTTGAGTCAAAGGTTATTTCAGGCGATATGAGGGGCAGAACAATCGGCTTTCCGACCCTTAATCAGCACTTGCCGAATGGGCTTATTGTGCCGAAATACGGCGTTTATGAAAGCAGAACCTTTGTTTGCGGCAAGGAATATAAATCATTTACAAATATTGGAATAAGGCCCACGTGGCGTCTTTCTTCTCCTCTTTCTGAAACTCACATTTTCGACTTTTCAGGTGATTTATATAATGAAAACATACGCATTGAGCTTGTCAGATATTTAAGAGGGGAGAAGCAATTTTCATCGCTTGATGAACTTGAAAAGCAGTTACAGTATGATAAAAGCAGTATTATTTGATTTTGATGAAACTTTGCAGGACAGAACAGCGGCATTTGAAAAATATATGGATATGTTTTTAGATGAATTTTGCCCGAATTTGCCTTGCGAGGAACGTGAAAAAAGAAAAGATTATATGCGCATTACAGGTAACGGCGGATATGTTGACAGGGAAAAATGGTATCAGGGCATAATTGATGAGTGGCAGTGGAACGACGCACCCCCTGCCAAGGAGCTTGCCCGCCATTATGACTGCCAATTCGGCGACTGTAATGTGATTTTTGAACATACACCCAAGCTTTTAAAGGAGCTTAAAGACAGGGGATATATTGTAGGAATTATAACAAACGGTCCGTCATATCTCCAAAATCATAAGCTTGACGAAAGCGGACTGAGAAAGTATTGCGATATTACCGTTGTCAGCGGTGATGTAGGTGTTCATAAGCCTGACCCGGCACTTTTTGAATATACGGCAAATAAGCTTAATTTGCCGGTAGAAGAGTGCACTTATGTCGGCGACCACCCTATTAATGATATTAAGGGTGCGCTTGATGCCGGTATGCACGCAATTCGTATGAATTGGGGTTGGTTTAAGGGGCAAGACCTTAGGAAAGATGTACCGGTTATTACCGATATATTAGATGTTTTAAAATATGTTTAGTATCAGGAGGAAAGTAATATGAAAAAGGCTTTATCAATCTTTGTTACACTTGTTTTTGCACTTACTATGGTTACTGCGGCAGTCAGTGCAAATGCAGACGGACTTGATGACGTTATTAATGCATCTGCATTATCTTCCATTCAGGATGTAATTAATTCAAGCACAGATGAAATAGTACCCATTGCCGTCGGAAACGGTATGGTAACAAAGACAGTTGTAGGAAGCAACACAATGGTTCTTACTGCTCTTCCGCTTGAGGACAGCGAATTTGTCGCTTGGTACACAAGTGTAGCTGATTTGAGAAATGATAAGCGCTACAGCGAAGCAAATCCGCTTAAGGTTGATATGAAAGGCACTCAAAGATATTTTTACGCATATTTTAAAAACCCTAATGCAACAACCACTTCATCTATAAGCGTGACTGTTCCGACGAATATTACAATTCCGTCGAGAACAACAACTGACTCTAATTCTTCTTCGAAAACTACTACTTTAACCACTTCCACAACAGCAAGCCAAATTACTGCCGACAGCAAAATGGTTGAAGGCGCATACTCTATTGCAAACGAGTTTAGCAAATCGTTGAGCAAAGCAAATACAACTACCACCACAAAGGCTACAACAACTACCAAGGCAACTACAAAGGCATCGAATAAAAACAAACCGAAAAAGACCAAAATTAAATCTGTAAAAGGTAAGAAAAACGGATTTAAAATTACTTGGAAAAAGGTTTCCGGCGTAAAAGGATATCAAATCAAGTATTCAACAAATAAATATTTCTTTGAAAGCTTAACAAAATCAAAGAATGTTAAAAAGGCTAAAACTACGTCTGCAACGGTTAAGGACCTTAGAAAAGGAAAGACTTATTTTGTAAAAGTGCGTTCATACAAAATCGTAAAGGGCAAGAAGGTTTATTCCGATTGGTCAAAGGTTAAAACTGTTACAGCTAAATAATAAAAGTCAATTTAATATGCATTTGTTTAATATTTTAAATATACTTGACTTTATATTAATTTGAATTTATAATAGATATAGTTATTTGAAAGGGGTTCAAAATTATGAATTTCAAAAAGTTATTAAAAGTTATCAGTGCTATTGTTGCTGTTGCAGGTGTAATTGCTGCTGTTTATATTGCTATTCAAAAGCTTACTGCTCATAAGGAGCCGGAGTATTTTGACGATAATGATTTCTTTGAATGTGACAACGAAATTGAAATCGTAGAAGCAAAAGCCGAGGAAGCTAAGGAAGAGCCGAAGGAAGAAAAGAAGGCTCCTGCAAAGAAGTCTGCTCCTAAGAAGGCTGCAAAGAAAGCTCCTGCAAAGAAAAAAGCTGAGTAATTAATTGTTGACTTATTTGACGGCTTTGGTTTAACCTTAGCCGTCAATTTTTTATATTATTTTTAAATGGAGTATTAATTATGTTTAGTTCCGGTTTGGTTCTTGAGGGCGGTGGATTGCGTGCGGCTTATGAAAGCGGTGTAACTGACGCATTTATTGAAAATAATATTACTTTTCCTTATGTTGTCGGCGTTTCTGCGGGAAGCTGTAACGGAGTATCGTTTATTGCAAAGAATTTGCACCGAATGAGAGATATTATGGTTAATTATGCCCACGATGAAAGATATATGGGTATTAAATCTATTTTTAAAAACGGTGAATATCTTAATTCAAAGTGGATTTTCGGCGAGCTTTCTTATGAAATGTTTCCGCTAAATTATGATGAATTCGAAAACAGTAAAACTAAATTTTGCGTGGTTGCAACCAATGCCAAAACAGGGAAAGCCGAATACTTTTACCCTACCGATTTCAGAAAAGAATGTGAGATAATTCACGCTTCCTGTGCACTTCCTATGGCGACAAAGCCTGTTCAAATCGGCAAGGATATGTATTATGACGGCGGCATTTGTGACTCAATTCCGCTTAAAAAGGCGTATGAGGACGGATGCGAAAAATGTGTTGTTGTTTTGACTCAAGACAGGCATTTTACCAAAAAGCCGTTAGGTCACGAAAAAGCCATAAGAAAAGCACTTCATAAATTTCCGCTTACAGCCGAAGCTCTTATTAACAGGCAAAAAATGTATAACGAACAAAGAGAATTTGTTTTTGAGCAGGAAAAGCTTGGCAATGTTCTTGTGATCGCCCCACGTTCTCCGCTTGAATTTCACACTCTTGACAGCGAGCCTATGAAAATTCAGCATATCTATAACCTTGGATATGAACAGACGATTGACAGGATTGACGAAATAAAGGATTTTCTTTCATCCTCTATGTCGTAAACTGCGTATCACTCAAAATAAATTATGCGTTTTATTTAAACAAAAATCCCTCTGATAATTGCATCAGAGGGATTATTTTATATATGAAGAATTGCAGTCGAAAGACCGAAATAAATTAGAAGCGAAAGCGCATCTACGATTGTTGTTATAAACGGTGACGACATAACCGCAGGGTCAAATTTAAGCTTCTTTGCAAATATCGGCAATGTGCAACCGACAATTTTTGCAAAAATAATTTCTATAAACAGGGTAAGGCTTATTACAAGGTCAACTTTAAATGTAATGCCTTTTGTTCCGAGCAAAAGCTTATCAACAAGAAGAATTTTAAAGAAATTGACTATTGAAAGAGTCAAGCCGCATACAAAGCCGACTCTTATTTCTTTCCAAATAACCTTGAAAATATCGTTTAAATCAATTTCGTTAAGAGAAAGCGCACGAATGATTGTTGCACTTGCCTGACCGCCCGAATTACCGCCTGTATCCATAAGCATCGGAATAAAAGCAGTGAGCACAATGAGCGCCGACAGCTTGTCCTCAAACGAGGTGATAATCATACCGGTAAACGTTGCGCTTATCATCAAAAGAAGAAGCCAGGGAATACGTGATTTGAATGTTTCGAAAATGCCGATTTTAAGATATGGCTTTTCAGTTGTACGCACCATGGCGTTCATCTTGTGGATATCCTCTGTGTTTTCTTCCTGCAATACGTCGATAGCGTCGTCGAATGTGATGATTCCGACAAGCCTTTCCTCCATATCAACAACAGGGAGCGCAAGAAAATTATATTTGTCAAAAAGATTAGCGGCAATTTCCTTGTCGTCATGAGTGTTTACGAAAATGATATTCGTTTCCATAAAATCCTCAATTTTATCGTCGTAATTGTGCAAAAGAAGCTCTTTAACAGTAGTTACGCCGATAAGATGACGGGATGCGTCCGTAACGTAACAGGTGTAAATCGTTTCCTTGTCAACACCCGTTCGCCTTATGCGCTTAAAAGCGTCTTCAACGGTGCTGTCACGCTTAAGGTCAACAAATTCCGGAGTCATAATCGAACCGGCACTGTCTTCGGGATATTTAAGAAGCGTATTTATGGATTTACGAGTTTGCGAATCTGTATTTTTAAGAATTCTTTTAACTACCGTTGCAGGCATTTCCTCAATAATATCAACGGTATCATCAAGGTAAAGCTCGTCGATAACCTCTTTAAGCTCCGTATCGGAAAAGGCAGTAATAAGCGCTTCCTGCGTGTCACCGTCAAGCTCAACAAAGGTTTCTGCCGCTTCCTCTTTGGGCAAAAGCCTGAATAAAAGAAGCATTTGCTCCTTTGGCAATTCCTCAAATATTGCGGCTATGTCGGTAGGGTTGATTTCAATGAGAATATTTTTGATTTTATGAAATTCTTTTTTTGTGCAAAGTTCAGAGATTTCATTCGCCATTTCGTCATTGTCAAGCTCTTCAATATCCATATTATCATCTCGCTTCCATAAATCTTTTAGTCAATACGATAAAACGGCTTTTCGTTTTCGTCATAAGCTTTGATAAGCTTCTTTCTTGTAAAAAGATACAGCACAGTTATTAACAAAACGCCGATTAAAACAGCACCTACACATACAAGAAAATCTGTTTTTTGATAAAATTTTTGATTGGTTACATAAACTGCATAGCCGTTTTGGCTTATTTCTTTTTCTATTTCGCTTGTTGTTTTATCAATACGCTTGATTTGTATGGTGTATTCCTTTTTGTCATCTTCACATGTGCAGCTTACGGTGATTTGCGGTTCTTGCTTTGTGCCAAGCGTTAAATTGATTTTATTGGCTTTTGCATTTTCACTTTTTGGCGTAGGAGTGATAACTATTTGCGTTAAATCACTCGGAATATAAAGAGTGTATTTTGTTTTGCTGCCGTCAAATTCAGGGTCAAGCACGCCACAGCTTACTTCAATGCTTTTTAAATCTGCATCGTCAGCGGATTTGGCAAATGCGGTTGCGGGTATAAAACTTGATATGAAACTCATTGCAAGCAAAATAAAGACAAATTTGCCAAGCGCTTTTTTCATAATTTTCACCTTATATTGCATTAGTTTGTGCTTTGAATAATGTAGTTAGTAATCTTTTTATTGTCAAGTATTTTCTTTACCTTTTGCGCATTGTTTGTTGAAATATAATACATTTTGCCCTTTGACGATTTCTTGCTGATTTTTTTATCTATCTGCTTTTCAAGCGAACTGCTGCTTTGCGTTGTTACCTCGCTTACAGAGCTTTCCTCAGTTGAATAAACAGGCGAGCCGTCGTTTCCGTAAATAATATCGCCGTCCTCGTCTGTAAGCGGTATTCTTGCCTTGGTTGTCTCCGTGGTTTCGCCCTCTTTTGTGGGGTAAACAGGTTGACCGTCGTTTCCGTAAATAATATCGCCGTCCTCGTCTGTCAGCGGCTCACGTTTTTTTGTAGTAGAAACAGTGCCGTCGTCGCCGATTGTTTCGTTTGAATCGCCGTATCCGCTTGTGAATTCCTCACTGTCAAATGACGAAGTGGTATTATAAACAGTATCACCGTTTTCGTCTGTAACAGGCTCATCTGATATACTGTCGTCATTAATCGTTACATCAATAGCTTCAATGAATTTTATATCTTGACCGAATTCGGCATATAACTTTTTGGCAAGAGCGGCAAAGCCGTCATTATAGTCGCCGCTTATATCACCGGGAAGCTTTGTATTATCAAGCAAAAATACATTAATGCCCATAGCCTTTGTTTCTTCAATAATACTTTTGATATAGTTATATGTTGTGCTGCTGTTGGGGTTTAAATATGCGCTGCCGCTTGCGTCTTTGTAAACACTTTTGCCGCTTTTTATTGCGCTGTCAAGGTCAGAAAGGGCAACGATATTATCCTTGTAGCACGAAATTCTGCCGATAGGAATAATGTCTGCTTGATTAAGCTTTGCAACAGATTTTTCAAGCTGGGCGGCAGGCGATGAAATAGCGCCGTAAGCCCTTATTGTTGCAAGCTTGCTGTCATATCCAATTGTGCCGTCGTCACGCTTTAAATCAAATGTGACGGAGGAATATGCTTCGTCCTCCGCACTTTTGATAACAGAGTCGAGCATAACGGAATCGTCAAGCGAAATTGACTGAACGCTCATACCCTTGAGCATAAGATTAACGTCGCTGAAGCTTACACTTTCGCCTGTGTTTGCCTCGGTTTCAGGCATAGCGTTACGGTCAATGTAAAGGTCCATTGCGCTGTAACCTACGCTGATGATGAGAAAGCAGGCGATAACTATTGCAAGATTTTTAAAAAGTTTAGCCGTTTTTTCCTTAGCCGCACGCTTTTTCTTTGGCTTTGGGCGCTTGAAATCAAACTTGTCGCTTCCGCTTCCTGCATCAATATATTTGTCCGCAAAGTTTATTTTACGCCCTGTTTCCTTTTCAGTCCATTTGCTATTCCGTTTTTTGTTGTTATAAAAACGCTTTTTCTTCATAAATTAAAATCACTGCCATTTTATGCTTTCGCATTTTGCTTAAGAAGTTTGATAGTTTCTTTTGGATTTTCGCTGTTAAATACGGCAGAACCGGCAACCATAACATTTGCGCCTGCCGCACCTGCGATTTTTACCGTTTCGGGATTAATTCCGCCGTCAACCTGAATGTCAAGCTCAGGGCATTTTGCACGCAACTTTTCAATCTTAGGCATTGTGCTTTCCATAAAGCTTTGACCGCCGAAGCCCGGTTCAACAGTCATAACAAGCACCATTGAAAGCTTGTCAAGATAAGGGTAAACTGCTTCAATATCCGTATTTGGCTTAACTGCAAGCGAAGCCTTACAGCCAAGTGCAATTATTTTATCAATCGTTTTGTTGATATCGCTGTCACATTCAATATGAAACGTGATTATATCGGCGCCTGCTTTAACAAAATCATCAATATAAAAATATGGGTCGCTTATCATCAAATGCACGTCAAAAGGAACATCGCATACCTTTTTCATTGCCGCAATTACAGGAGCGCCGATAGAAATGTTAGGCACAAAATGACCGTCCATAACATCGAGATGAATTAAATCCGCACCGCCCGTTTTGCACTTTTTAAGTTCATTCTCAAGATTTGCAAAATCACTTGCAAGCATTGAAGGGGAAATTTTGATATCCATATTTTTATACCTCTCGTTTTAAATTACAATATATTATACTTTACTTTTTATATAAAATCAATGTTAAAATAAATAATACTTGTATTTATATATTTTATGTAGTATTATATATCCGTGAAAATTTAAGCGTTTAAAAATTTTGTTAAAATTAACTGTTATGTTGGAGGAAAAATAATGATTCAGGCAAATAACGTCACCGTTCAGTTCGGCGGTCGTGTTTTATTTGAAAGAGTAAACGTTACTTTTTCGGCAGGAAATTGCTATGGTATTATCGGCGCAAACGGCGCAGGTAAATCAACGTTTTTAAAGGTACTTTCAGGTGAACTTGACCCTCAAAAGGGTGAGGTGTTCATTACTCCCGGCGAAAGACTTTCCGTATTAAAGCAGGACCATTTTGCTTATGACGAATATGAAGTAATCAGGACTGTTCTTATGGGTAACCCACGTCTTATTGAGGTTATGGAGGAAAAGGACGCTCTTTATATGAAAGAAGATTTCAGCGAGGAGGACGGCATTAAGGCAGGCGAACTTGAGGCTGAATTTGCAGATATGGACGGCTGGAATGCTGAAAGTGATGCTGCATTTATGCTCAATAAGCTCGGCGTTCCTGACGAATACCATTATATGAAAATGGCGGAACTTCCGTCAGATATGAAGGTTAAGGTTCTTCTTGCTCAGGCGCTTTTCGGCAATCCCGATATTCTTCTTCTTGACGAGCCTACGAACCACCTTGACCTTTCGGCTATTCGCTGGCTTGAAAATTTCCTTATGGATTTTGAAAATACCGTTATCGTTGTGTCCCATGACCGTCATTTCTTAAACAAGGTTTGTACGCATATTTGCGACGTTGACTTCGGAAAAATTCAGCTTTATACAGGTAACTATGACTTCTGGTATGAATATACACAGATGCGTCAGCGCCAGGCAAGAGACCAAAATAAAAAGAACGAGCAGAAGATTAAAGAACTTCAGGAATTTATTGCCCGTTTCTCTGCAAATGCCGC
>ERZ1026776.938-NODE-938-length-18101-cov-14.707137_pt1 | contig 18101 bp, 17 predicted proteins | sample MGYA00380125_ERZ1026776 | MGnify/ENA primary metagenome ERZ1026776 (study PRJEB33269, sample SAMEA4719761) | human gut metagenome | biome: human-associated habitat; feature: organic feature; material: feces | place: Cameroon | collected 2013-10 ...
CGGTCAGGGTCATGCCGTTCCAGATGCAGTCGATGCTCTTGGCGTCCAGCTCCACGACCTTGGTGTCCCAGTTGATCTCCACGAACTCCGGCTCAACGCCCAGCTTCTCGCAGACTGCCGTTGCCAGCTCGGTGTCAAAGCCGGTGAAGTTGCCGTCGGCATCGGTGTAGTTCATCGGCTCATAAACGGTGTAGCCAATGACCATCTTGCCCTTGCCCTTGATGTAATCCAGATCGCTGTCGGCCGAAGCAGATGCTGCAGACCCGGCTGCAGAAGCGGAAGCCGAAGCTGCCGTCGAAGTCGATGCGGCCCCGCCGCATGCGGCCAAGCTCAGTGCCATTGCACCTGCCACGAACATCGAAAGAAACCGTTTCATTCTCATCCCAAAGCCCTCCTCTAAGGCGCTCATTTTATTGCTTTATCATGCTAAAGAGCTAAACTGTGCCTATAGAATACCGCCTTTCCCCGCATTTTGCAAGAGGAAAGGATGAATTTTCGCAGAACGCCGAATCCGTTGTTCGTTTCCCGCATTTTTCTGGGCATTTTGCAAGCATTTGAACTCCAAAAAAGCTCCCGGTCCTTGTCCCCAGCGGTTTTTTCCGCCATGAACAGATCCGGGAGCAGCTTTTCTGTTATCGCTTTTTCGCGAGGTAGTACCCGATGCCGATAGCATCCGCCAGCGCCCAGCCGATGGGCACGCTGAGCCAGATGCCCGTCACGCCCAGCGGCGTGGCCGACAGCAGATAGGCCAGCGCCACGCGGGTCCCCAGCGAAGCAATGGTCAGGATGACCGACATCAGCGGCTGGTTGACCGCGCGGTAATAGCCGTACAGCAGGAACAGCACGCCGATGCCCATGTAGAACGCGCCCTCGATGCGCAGATAGTGCACACCTGCCGCGATGATCTCGGTTTGGGACGGGTCGATAAAGATGCCCATGAGCGGGGCTGCAAACGCACAGACCAGAACACTGATGCAGATGCAGAACAGGATGCTGGTCAACCCGGCGCTCCGGATGCCCTTTTTGATGCGGTCCGGCTTCCCTGCGCCGTAGTTCTGCGCCACATAGGTGGAGAAAGCGTTGCCGAAATCCTGTACCGGCATATAGGCAAAGGAATCGATCTTCACCGCCGCCGCAAAGGCCGCCATGATGACCGTACCGAAGCTGTTCACCAAGCCCTGCACCATCAGGATGCCGAAGTTCATGATGGACTGCTGGATGCTGGTCATGACCGACAGGTTCAGGATGGTGTTCAGGTTCTGGCGATCCCAGCGGCAGTCCTCCCGCTTCGGGCAGAGCTGTGGGAATTTTTTCAGGGTATACAGCCCGATGCCCACGCCTGAGACATACTGCGAAAACACCGTTGCGCCCGCCGCACCGGCCACGCCCCAGCCCAGCACGATGACGCACACGAGGTCCAGAACCACATTCAAGATGGCCGAAACGGCCAGAAATACCAGCGGGACCATCGAATTTCCGATGGCGCGGAGCAGATTTGCAAAATAATTATATAAGAAGGTGGCAAAGATGCCCAGAAAGATGATGAGAAGATACTGCTTCATCAGGGTCTGCAGCTCCGCCGGGACCCGCAGGACCCACAAAATGCCGCCGATTCCCGCATAGACCAGAACGTTCAGCACCAACGCCATGCCCGCAATAAGGGCAAAGGACTGGAACACGCTCTGCCGCATTTTTTCGTATTCGCCGCTGCCGTACTGCATCGAGACAGCCGCACCGCTGCCCATGCAGAGGCCCAGCAGGATAGAGGTGAGAAAGGTCATGAGCGTATAGGACGAGCCGACCGCCGCAAGGGCATCTGCGCCGAGGAACCGTCCCACGACCCAGGTATCGGCGATGTTGTACATCTGCTGCAGCAAATTGCCGAACATCAGCGGCAAAGCAAACAATAAGATATTTCGGGTGATCGGCCCTTCGGTCAAGGTACGCTGCATGGGTTTTTTCTCCTTTTCACATCAACAAAATTTGATCCGGTACTCCCGGGGCGTGCAATGCTTGATCTCCCGGAAGGTCTTGATAAAGTAACTGCCATCGGCAAAGCCGCATTCCATGCCGATCTCGCCGGTCTTGAGCCGGGTGGAGCGGAGCAGCTCGGCGGCCTTTTCCACCCGGAACTGCTTCACATACTGGATGGGCGTGATGCCCAAAAGCTGACGAAAACTGCGCAGACACGCGCTTTCGCTCAACGCCACACTGGCCGCGATCTTCTCCACAGTCAGTTCTTCTGAATAGTGCTCCTCCACATAGCGGAGCATCTGCTTCATCCGTTCGGCCGCGATGCGCTCTTGTTCGGACACCTTGGTCCGCCCGCCGACGCACTGGGTGCTGAGCAGCCGCAGGGCCGACGAGAGATGATACCGCACCCGATTTTCAAAATCGAACGGTTCATCGGCCACTTCCTTCCATGCTTCGCGCAGACAAAGCAACACCTGCTTCTGCCACGGGACCGCTTCATCCAACAAGAAAAAGGCCGGGGCATCCGGTTGAAGCAAGGGCCGGATCAGCTTCTGCCAGAAGATCGTATCCATGCCGCCCACAAGACGCGGCTGGAACACCCCCGAATGGAGCAGAGCCGTTCCATCGGCCTGTTCCACCGAGTGCAGCGCGCCGGAGTTGATGAACACCCCCTGCCCGGTCTGCAGGGTCAGGCGGGTCTTGTTCACGTCCACGGTCAGCGGCCCCTGCACGGTCAGGATATATTCAAACTCTTCGTGCCAGTGCCACGCCACAGAGTAGGTCGCAAGGTCCTCCGCATAGCACGCGATGGGAAACAGCGCGCTGCCATGCTGCACCAGCTCCCGTCCTTCTACACTTGCAACAATATTACAGGCCGTCAGAAGTGCCATATTTGCCAAATCCTTTCCCCAACATATTGAAGATTTTTCATCAAGGCCGATTTTGTTGTATAAATATTCTGCTTTTCTTCTATCGATTCCGCCGGTTTCGTGGTATTATTCTACCAGAGCTTCCAAGCTCAGTATAACACCGAACTGGGAGGAATACAACCCATGGCACAGCTTCTTCTGCCGGTCATCTATCTGGCGTTCATCAGCCTTGGGCTGCCGGATTCCCTGCTTGGCTCCGCGTGGCCGAACATCTATCCGGTGTTCGGAGTCCCGGTGTCCTATGCGGGCATCGTCTCCATGATCATTTCCTGTGGGACCATCCTTTCCAGCCTGTTCAGCGACCGGCTGACCCGCGCCCTTGGCACGGGAAAGGTCACCGCCCTCAGCGTGGCGATGACGGCGGCGGCGCTGTTCGGATTTTCGGTGTCGAGTGCGTTCTGGATGCTCTGCCTTTGGGCCATCCCGTATGGCCTTGGGGCCGGCAGCGTGGATGCTGCCCTCAACAACTACGTCGCTCTTCATTATGAGAGCCGCCACATGAGCTGGCTGCACTGCATGTGGGGCGTGGGTACGATCATCAGCCCGGTGCTCATGAGTGCTGCCCTGACCGGCGGACGCGGCTGGAACGGCGGTTACCGCACGGTGGCCTTCATCCAGATCGCGATTACAGCCATTCTCGTGCTCAGCCTTCCGCTGTGGAAGGGCCGCCCCACTGCTGTCAGCGAGGACGGGACCCCGGCCAAGCCGCTGACGCTGGCGCAGGTGTTCGCCATCCCGGGCGCAAAGGAAGTCATGTTCTGCTTCTTCTGCTACTGCGGCTTGGAGACGACCGCCGGTCTGTGGGCCAGCAGCTATCTGACCCTGACCAAGGGTGTTCCTGCCGACACCGCCGCCGCTTTCGCGGGCCTGTTCTATCTGGGCATCACGGTCGGGCGCGGGTTCTGCGGCTTCGTCACCCTGAAGCTCAACGACACCCAGATGATCCGTCTGGGGCAGGGCGTTCTGGCCGTCGGCGTTGCGGCGCTGCTTTTGCCGGGGCCGCAGGTGCTCTCGCTGGCCGGTCTGGTCCTTGTGGGCCTCGGCTGTGCCCCCATCTACCCCAGCATCATCCATTCCACGCCGGACCACTTCGGCGCGGACAAATCGCAGGCTGTCATCGGCATCCAGATGGCAAGCGCCTATGTGGGTAATCTGGCCATGCCGCCGCTGTTCGGACTGCTCGCCAACAATGTCACTCCTGCGCTCTTTCCGGTCTATCTGCTCCTGCTGCTGATCTTGATGATCGTCATGCACGAGCAGCTGACCCGCAAGACCGCAAGTGAAAATAAATAAGCATTTTCGTTTCAAGGAGGTATTTTTATGCTTCGTATCGAATACTTTGATAAAGACCGTTTCATGCGTCAAGTCTCTGCCAGCCGCGGCAGCGTTCTGCTCCATCTGGACAACGGCAAAACCTGTGACCTCAAAAAGGATGGCACCGCATCCTCTCTGCTGCGGATGATGGACGCCCCCAGAAAGGGCTTTGACATCACCGTTACCGACCCTGCCGACGTCACCGGCTTCCTGCGCTACATGCTGGAAGCGGGCCGCTCGGAACGCAAGGCCAGCTAAACCGCCATTTTCTGCTTCATTCGCATATTACAGCAAACACGAAGCGCCCGCTCCGGGGTCAGAAGCCGGAACGGGCGCTTCGTGTTTTTGCAGTTACAGAATGCAGCGGCTGATGGCCCGGGCCACGGCCAGAAGCTCTTCCTGCCCGATGAAGCCGAACTTTGCCTCGTGCTCATCTGCAAAGCAGAGGGTCAGCTCCGAGGTCTGCAGCGGGTCGCCGAAGCCCGCCGTCTGGATGCCGAAATGCTGGACCTTCCGATACGGCAGAACAAAAATTTCCTGCCGGGTCCCGGTCACGCCCTGCATATCCACCATAAAGATGCGGTGGGAGGTGAACACGGCCTGATCGCGCACCGTTTTGTACACACCAACGATCGTCTCGCCCTCCAGCAGCATGGCCTGTACATTCTTGCACACGTCCTTTTCCTTGATGCGGACGAGGTTCTGCATCGGTTTATCCCGAAATTCCATCCGTTTTGTCCCCTTTCTGTGTGGTCGTTCTGGCTCTATTGTAGCACCGCAGGGCCGGGTTGACAAGCGGCATTCCCTCTCGCGTTTTTGGGGCGGATATGGTATACTGAACGGTAGATCTGAATTTTACCCGGGAAATGAGGTTTGACCATGGAGATCATCATTCATCAGGCTATCCTGCATGTGCTGGACACCACCCTTGACGCGCCGGTGCTCAGCGGAAACAGCATGGAACTGACCGCCGAAAAAACGGCCTATCTGCAAAATCACATCGAAAAGCTGCTGGCCAGCGATGAAATTCGTCAGTGCCGCCCGCTGCCGGACTCCGCCTTCAAGAACGAGCTGGAGCACAATCAGGACTTCATCGACCTGTCCTGCCGCATTGCGGGGGTGCTGTTCGATTACATGCACGCCCACACCACCATCCCCGGCGCAGACCTCGCCGTGGTGGATTTCACGCGGGATGGTGCGCCGTGGCTGGGCATCCTGAAGCTGAACTACAAAAACGGCTACACCCACTATACCGAGACGGTCGAGGGTGCGCCGGTCAACTCCATCATCCAGCAGCGGGCCTGTCTGCCCACCCAGAGCGGCAAAGTGGAAGAGGGTGCGCTCGTCGATCTGCGGGATTACTCCATGCGCCTTCTCGAAAAGAAGTACGACATCGACGGCCACAAGGAGTTCTATCTGTCCACGGTCGTGTTCCAGTACACACAGGCCGAGCCGGAAAAGAAGAAACTGCAAGCCATTCAGGAAGCCGCCGCACAGGCCGTCAAGGACACTTACGAGGACGAGCCGCACGCCGACGCGCAGGTCGCCATGATGATCGCCACACAGGCCGCCGACAATGACAATCAGGTGTCGGTGGAGCAGGTCCGGCGGCAGCTGGCCGAGGAATATCCGCTGGCGGCGGTCCCCTTTGACGACTATGTGGAAAAGAGCGATGTCATCGAGCACGCCGAACAGCCCGTGACCGTGACGCCCGCCCGCATCCGCCGGATGGAGAGCCGCAGCATCCACACTGCCAGCGGCATCGAAGTCAAGATCCCCACCGAGGTGCTCTCCTCGGATTCGGAGGTCGAGTTCCTCCACGACCCGGACGGCAGCGTTTCGCTGCTCATCAAGAATGTGATCCTGTGACCCATCTTCTCCGCCCTGTATTGGTCCAATTTTTGCTCTGCGATGATTTGGCCGCTTGCAGGGCGGAGATTTTTTGCCTTTTTCGCTGCATTTTTCTGCAATTTTTTCGATTTCTCTTGTCTCCTCAGCGATTTTGTGTTATATCTTTCTTGGATTCATGCTTGTATCTATGTGACAAGGAGGATTTTTATGGAATTGGCACTTATCTGCGCACAGCAGGTCATTGTGTTGTTTTTGCTCATCGGCGCGGGCGCGGCGGCGGTCAAGACCGGCGTTCTGAAGGCAGCGGGGCGGCAGACGCTCTCCAATCTGCTGGTCTATCTGGTCGTTCCGGCCATGATCGTCCATTCGTACATGATGGAGTTCAGCGAAGAGATTTTGCGCAATCTGCTGGCTGCGTTCGGGCTGAGCATCTTTGCCATCCTCATCGGCACAGTCATCACCTTGGCGCTGACCCACCGCCAAAAAGACCGCCGCGCGCCGATCTTCCGGTTCGCCTGTGTCTTTTCCAACGCGGCGTATATGGGCTTTCCGCTCATCTCGGCGCTGTTCGGCTCAGAAGGGCTGCTCTACGCCAGCGCCTATGTGACGGTGTTCAACATCCTGCTCTGGACCATGGGCTACGGCATGGTCAGCGGCAGTTCCAGCCCAAAGGAAGTCGCCCGCAGTCTGCTGCACACGCCGGTCCTCTACGCAATGGTCGTTGGACTGGCCATCTATCTGCTGCAGATCCCGGTCCCGGCGCTCATCGCCCAGCCGCTGGAACTGTTGAGCAACATGAACACGCCGCTTTCCATGATCATCACCGGCATCCTCATCGCGACGGGCGACCTGAAGCGCATCTTCACCGACCGCCACATCTGGAAGCTGGCTGCCCTGCGGATGCTGCTCATTCCGGCGGTGTGTCTGGCCGCGTTTGCCGCGCTGGGGCTTCTGCGGTTCGGCATGAGCGCACAGGCGGTGCTCCTGCTCGAGTGCTGTCCTGCCGCCGCCATCACCTCGGTGTTTGCGGTCCAATTCGGCCACGATGAACAGTTCGCCGCCGGGTGCGTCGTCCTGACCACTCTGCTCAGCATCCTCACCCTGCCGCTGTGCGCTCTGGTGCTGACGGCATTGATGTAACTCCCTCGAAAAACTGCACAAAACCCGGCTGCAAAATTTTCCATGCAGCCGGGTTTCTTTTTTGCCCGTTCTGTGCTATATTAGAGGTCAACCGGTCATCCCGGAAATATTGATTCAGAAGCGTGCTTTTTGACCAAGTACAACACACTGGAGATTGTCTGCTGACCGGGAGGTCCGCAGAACGTCTCGGCCTCCCGCTTGCAAAAGCTGATTGCTTGTCACCAACAAACTCAGGAGGAAAAACAATGAGTCAAACTGACGATCTCATCCGTCTCGAAACCAAACACGACTACGCTTCCACCGAAGCGCTTGTCCGCCGCGCGTTCTGGAACGTCTACCGCCCCGGCTGCATGGAACACTTTGTCCTTCACTGTCTGCGGGAGGACCCGGCATTCGTGCCGGAACTGGACCTTGTTCTGGAACGGTCCGGGACCCTCATCGGGCAGATCTGCTTTGTCCGCGCGGCGGTCCAGTGCGAGGACGGCACGGCACTTCCGGTGCTGAACGCCGGTCCGCTGTGCATCGCGCCGGAATTTCAGCGGCAGGGCCTTGGAAAGCTTCTGCTCGATGCTGCGCTGGAAAAGGCTTCCTTGTTGGGATACCGCGCCGTCGTTCTGGAAGGCGACCCCGCCTTTTACGGCCAATCCGGATTCGTTCCGGGCAAATGCGTCGGCGTCCGTTATGCAGACGACCCGGAAGCAGATTATTTCCTTGTGAAAGAGCTGCAGCCGGGTGCTTTCGCGGGCATCTCGGGCACTTACCGTGACCCGGAAGGCTACTTTGTCTGCCTGACTCACCCGCAGGAGTTTGAAGCGTTCGAACACCGCTTCCCTGCCCTCGAATAATGGATGAATGAAAACGACCCTCTCGGCCTGTGAATGCAGGACCGGGAGGGTCGGTTTTTGTTTATACCAGCGGCATGATATTTTTCGGTTCGACCCGCAGATAGGCCGGCGTTTCCGGCGGCGGGGCTATTAAGGTCGCTTTGGAGACTTTCCACCACAGCTGGCCTTTGCCATCCACCGAATTGCAGATAACGTTCCAATCAAACGGATTCTCGCTCGACGAACCGACCCGCACCGGCATCAGGTTGCTGTCTGCCGCCGTTGCGGGCATGAAATCGTGGGCGCGGATGCCCACGGCACAGCAGTTTTCCGGCACAGGCAGCGCCACCGAAAGTTCCCTCTCCCAGCCAGTCAGATGCACGCGGTGTTCCTCCACCCGGACGCAGGGCATGATATTCTTACAGCCGGTCAGCCGTGCGGCGGTGCAGCTGCGCGGGTCCGCGAACACCTCTTTCGTCGTTCCGGCGCGCAGGACCTCGCCATGGTCCATGACGATCATCTCGCGGCACAGGCGGTAGGCTTCGTCCCGGTTGTGGGTCACCAGAAGGGCCGTGCCTTCGAACCCCGCCAGCAGACTGCCCACTTCGCCTTCCACTTCCTCCCGCAGATAGCTGTCCAGCGCGCTGAACGGCTCGTCCAGCATCAGGATGCGCGGTTTTGCGGCAAGGATGCGGGCCAGTGCGGCACGCTGCTGCTGTCCGCCGGAAAGCTCCCCGGGCAGACGGTGCGCCAGCTCTTCCAGCCGCATGGCGCGAAGGGCTTCGGCACAGGCTTCCCGGCGCTTTTCGCGGTTTTTCTCCCGCTTGAGGGCGCAGAGGATGTTCTGTTCGACCGTCATGTTCGGGAAGAGCGCATAGTTCTGGAACAGCAGTCCCACGTTCCGCTCCTGCGGCGGCAGGTCGATGTGCTGCTCGCTGTCGAACAGGACCCGGCCATCCAGCACGATGCGGCCGCTGTCCGGCTTGACGATGCCCGCGATGCAGCGCAGGGTCATACTTTTTCCGCAGCCGGAAGCGCCGAGGATGGCCGAAGCGGTGTTCCCCGCCTCAAACGCGGCACGAAGGGCGAAGCCGTCGAAGCGTTTGGTGATGTTCACCTCCAAGCTCATGCGTGCTTCCCTCCCTGCTTCTGCTTGCGTTCCAGCAGGTTGACCGCCAGCAGGACCACCGCCGAGATGACGATATCCACCAGCACCCACTGCATCGCCCCGGCTTCATCGTTCGTGCGCCAGAGCTGATACACCGTGGTCGCGATGGTGGCCGTTTTGCCCGGGGTGTAGCCCGCGATCATGCTCGTTGCGCCGTACTCGCCCAGCGCACGGGCAAAGGCCAGCACCGTACCCGCCAGAATGCCCTGACGGCAGTACGGCATCCGCACCCTCCAGAAGATCCAGCTGTTCGAAAGCCCCAGTGTCTGCGCCGACCACGCCAGCGTCTCGTCGAAGCTCTCGAAAGCGCCGCGGGCCGTGCGGTACATCAGCGGGAACGCCACCACGATGGACGCAAAGATGGCGCTGTACCAATTCATGACCAGCTTGACCCCGAAATGCTCCATGAAAAAGATGCCCAGCGGCCGCTTTGCGCCGAATAGCAGGAGCAGAAAATAGCCCACGACCGTCGGCGGAAGGACCATAGGCAGGGTGAGGATCACATCCAGCACGCCTTTGAGCGCCCGGGGAAGCTTTGCGATATAGTAGGCAGCAAAAATGCCGAGAAAAAATACTGCCGCACAGCTGATGAGCGCGATGCGCAGACTGTTCCATAAGGGATACCAATCCATAAAATGTCCTCTGACTTCGGTTACAGCGCCGTAAAGCCGACGCTCTCAAACACATCGCCCGCCGCAGAGGTCCGCAGATAAGCGAGGAACTCTTTGGCAGCGTCTGCATTGGGAGCGACCTTGAGCACCGCCGCCGGGTAGATGACCTGACCGCACATCTCAGCGGTGGCCTCGTCCACGACGTTCAGCCCAGCGCTGAAGGCATCGGTGCAGTAGACGGCACCGGCATCCACGCTGGCTTCGCTGACCTGCGTGGTGACTTCCTTGACGTTGGAGCCGTAAGTAATGACACCGGCAGCGGCCAGTGCGGCTTCGTCGAGGTCATAGTAAGCCAAAATTTTCTGGGTGTACTGACCCACGGGCACATCGCTGTTGCCCATGCAGAAGAGGATGTCCTCCGCCTTCAGGTGCTCAGCCAGCGCATCAAAGCTGTCGATGCCCTTGTCGCTGCCTTCGGGCACGCAGAGCACGACCTTGTTTTCCAGCAGGTCCACGCGGGTGGAGGGGTCCACAAAGTCCAGACCCTCGGTGTTGACCTCTGCGGAAGCGGTGCTGTCCAGCTGGTTCATCTGCTTCTGACCGGCAGAGATGAACAGGTCGCAGTCTGCGCCCTCCTGGATCTGGGTCTTGAGCGTACCGGAAGAATCAAAGTTGAACTGGAAGGTCACGCCCGGATGCTCAGCCGAATAGGTCTCGGCGATGGCGTTCAGCGTCTCGGTCAGCGAAGCGGCCGCAAACACGATCAGCTCCACGCTCTCAGCGGCAGAAGCGGCCTCCGAAGCGGCGGCAGAGCTTGCCGCAGAAGAAGCTGTGCTGTCGGCGCTGCCGCCGCAGGCGGTCAGAGCAGCCGATGCCGATGCAATGCCCGCAGCACACAGAAAGCTGCGGCGAGAAATACGATGCTTGTTCATTTTTCTTTTCCCCTTCAAAAATCGATCTCTATCGTTCACGCCCAACGCCCACATTACAGCACTCGGGCGGCGAACCTTTTTTGCGGACGCTCTGTGTCCCGTTACAGCGCGGGCATCTGCGCGGCGACCCAATCCGCCAGCGCTTCCGGCTCTTCCAGCGAGAAGTCCGCGCCCGGAATGTTGCCCACCACGGCGAGCGGCTCAAAGGCCTCCGGTTCGTCGGAGACTTCCTTCCGCACGACTTCGATCTTGGGCCAGCCGCTCTCCCCGAAGCCTTCCATCAGCACGAGATCGTATCCGTGCCGCTCAAACAGGGCCAGAAGGTCCTGCTCGGTCAGGCGGAACGTCTCCGTCAGCCGGTAGCGCTGGCCGGAAAAGACCGCTACGCCCTCGGCCCCGGCTTCGCGCAGACGGGCGGCATCGGTCCCCGGAACATCAGGCGCGATCTCCTGCCCGTCGTGCTGGATGACACCCACCTTGATGCCCCGTGCCCGGAGCAGCGGGATGAGCTTTTCCAGAAGGGTCGTCTTGCCGCTGCCTTTTGCGCCGCTGACCGCCAGCACCGCCGGATGTTTCAGGCTGAACTCTGCGGCCAAAGCCTCTTTGCGTTCTGTATACAATGAAAGCACCTCGCATTCGTGTTTCGAAAAAGACACATTCTTCTTTTTATTGTACCACGTTTTTGCCCCGCTGGAAAGATGCTGTGAAATCTGCCCGGATTTTTGGTGAAAGCTGTCGAGCGAAGTCGTTTTCTTTTGCCGGTTTTTGTGGTATACTACAGATAATAATTGTAAACATTCTGTAAAACGGAATCCTAAAATCGAGGTGGAATCTCATTGCGTCGTCCAAATTCTTCGCTGAACTTCTCCTATCGCGACCTGAAGCAGTCCGCCAAGGCGCTGATGCGCCACGCGGAAACAGCCCTCATCGTGACCATCGTGTTGTACAAAATTCTGACGAATCTTTTGTTCATTCCGGCGATGAACGGCATCTGGTCGCTGACGCTCCGGCTGTCCCCCGTGAACTATCTCACCAACAACAACGCCCATCAAATTTTCACCTCGCCGAGCATCGTGTGCGGCATCGCGCTGATCGCCATTCTGGTGGCGTTCTGGAACCTCTATGAATTTTCGCTGGTCCTGCACGGGCTGGACTTTGCCCGCCGGGGCGAGCCGTGCAAACTTTGGCCGCTGTTCCGGGGGTCGCTCGTGGACATCCGCCACGCGCTCCTGCCCAAGAACTGGCTCATCCTGTTCTACTGTGCGGTCATGACCCCGTTCACCGATCTGTTCGTCACGTCCAACTATATCACCCAGCTGGCCGTCCCGGAATATATCATGGGCGTCATCCGGTCCAAGCCCATTTATCTTGCGCTGTACAGTCTGATCTTTCTCGCGGCGGTGCTGTTTACGCTGTTCTGGGTGCTGGTCCTGCCATTGTTCACGCTGGAACGCAAAAGCCTGAAGGAATCCGTGCAGGAGAGCTGTGCGTTCGTCAAGCAGGGCGTGTTCCGGCTGTTTGCGGCACTGGCGCGGTGGAACCTCAGCGTGCTGTTCCGCACGGTTCTGCTGTTTCTCGTGATGGCCCTGCTGCTGTACAGCGGCGCGGCGGTCATTGGCTTAAAGAGCACCCGCGCCATGCTGATGCTGTCCCGCGTCCTGCGGGTCGTGGAGTTTCCCTTCTTCGGCTTCCTGCTGGACTGCAAGGTCACAGCCGCTCAGTGCACCTTTCTTGCGCTGCTGTATTTTCAGCGTGCCAGCAGCGAATCTTTTGCGCCGGAAGAGCCATCGAATGGCAAGCGCTCCCTTCCCGGCGGAAGGGTCCTGCTTTCCGGCATGGTCGTCGGTGTGACGCTCCTGTGCGGCGCGGTCGCCCTCTATCTGCTCTATCTGCCGCAGGACGATGAACTGCTGACTGTCGTGGGCGGTGTGTCGCCCTTGGTCACCTACCACCGCGGCGACTGTTCCATTGCCCCGGAAAACACCCTTCCGGCGTTCCGGTCCGCCATTCTCAAGGGTGGTGACCGCATTGAGCTGGACGTTCAGATGACCTCCGACGGCGTCGTTGTGGTGACCCACGATTCCAGCCTGAAGCGCTGCACCGGCAAAAATGCGCGGGTCTACGATGTCACCTACGCCGAAGTCGAACAGCTGGATGCCGGACGCTGGTTCAGCGCCCGCTTTGCCGGAACGAAGATCCCCACCTTTGAAGAGGTCCTTCAGCTGTGTCAGGGCAAGATCGACCTGAATGTGGAGATCAAGCCCAACAGCTCCACCCCAACGCTGGAAGCCGAAACGGTCCGGCTCTTGCAGGAATACGGCTTTGAGGGCCACTGTGTCATTACCTCGCAGAACTACGAGACGCTCCACAAGGTCAAGGAACTGGCTCCGGACATCCCGACCGGCTATATCCTCGCGCTGGGCGTCGGCAACTATTACGACCTGCCCGACGCCGACTTTTTCAGCGTGGAATCGACTTTTATCACCTCCGGCATGGTCAACCAGATCCATCTGCGCGGCAAGACCATCTCGGCGTGGACCATCGACCGCGAAGCCGACGCCCGCCACATGATGGAGCTGGGCGTGGATGACCTCATCACGGATGCCCCCGACATGGTCCATCAGCTGCTCAGCGAGAGCGCCGAAGCCGACTCCACCCTCGTTTCCTTCCGCGATGCGCTCCAAAGCCTGTTTGCGCCGATGGACGAGGAAATTTCGGAATCGGTCGAAGAGGTCTTGGAAGACGCCATCGAGGATCCGGAAGAGCTTCTCGACGCCGCATAATTTCCCTTTTTCACAAAAAATTCCAATTTTCTCTATTCAAGCTGGGCAGTTTGCTGTATAATAAGGCCAAAAAGGCTCATTTTTCTTGGACACATCCCGGAAGGGGGAACCTTGATGCTGAAACGAATCCTTGACTTCGCCCGCGAGGTCGCCCGATACGAAAAAACCGCCCCGCTGGACAGCAGCTGTATGCGCTGCATCCTGCTGTGGTCGATGCTGGTCATCCTTGCACTCAATCTGAACTGCAACGGGCTGGGCCGCCCCATCGTCTATGTGCTGACCTTTCTCACTTGTCTGGTCCTGTTTGCGGTTTCGATGCTTCTGCCGCGCGTCCGTAACCAGAAGCGTATCGTCCTGCTGGGGTCCATCCTCATCACCGCAATGGCGTTCGTCTGCCTGTTGAGCAACGAGAATGCGGGCTTTCAGAACCTTTGGTTCTATCTCTTCCCCGCCATCATGCTGATCCAAATGGGACTGCCGATGGGTGCGCCAGTCTGCATCCTGTACGGGGTGTGTTCCACGGCCTTATTCTGGTGTTTCCCGCAGTTCATTCCTTCTGCCGGATATGCGCAGGACTACTGCATCTATTATCCGGTGTTCTACTGGACGTTTTTCCTCACGATGGTCGCCGCCGACCTCTTTTACAAATCCTACCGCATCCGCTGGGAGCAGACCGAGCGGGAGATGGAAGCTGAGGTCCACGCCACGATGGCGGAGGCCCAAAAGCTCATCCTCAGTTCGGTGGCCGCCATCAGCCAGATGATCGACGAAAAAGACCGCTACACCAGCGAGCATTCCCGCCGGGTCGCGGCCTATTCGCGGACCATCGCGCGGCATCTGGACCCCGGCCTTTCGGAAGAAGCGCTGGACCAGTTCTACCGCAGCGCCCTGCTGCATGACATCGGCAAGATCGCCGTCCCGGACGCCATCCTGAAAAAGCCCAGCCACCTGACGAACGAAGAATTTGGCGTCATCAAGCAGCACACGGTCTGGGGCAAACAAATTCTGGCCGGTTTGGAGTTTCTGCCGCAGGCCGATGTGGGCGCAAGCTACCATCACGAGCGCTACGACGGGACCGGCTATCCTGCCGTTCTGCGCGGCAGCGACCTGCCCGAGATGGTGTGGATCATCTCGGCGGCGGATGCGCTGGACGCCATGAGTTCGGACCGCTGCTACCGCAAGCACTGTGACCTCGAATACATCCTCGGCGAGTTTGAAAAAGGCCGCGGGACGCAGTTTGCGCCGGAGGTCGCCGATGCCGTGATCGAGCTTCTGCACGAGGGCGTCCTTCCGCTGAGCAGTACGCCGGGAGGGACCGCCTTATTATGAAGAAGAACGATTTTCTTACCCAGCTCTATCACACGATCCACATCCCCTACAGCGACCCCGTTCTGGCGCTGTACACCAAAGCCGCCGTTGGCCTGCTCTGGCTTTTACAGCTGCCGTTCGCACTGTGGTATCACGCGCCGCTCTCCTTTTATGCCCTGCTGGGCGGGCTTCTGCTCGTCGTTGGGCTGAACCTTCTGCTGTTCCGGAACGCGGCTTCCCGCACCCCGGAATACCTCTCGTCCGCTCTGCTCTTTGTCCTCTGCTTTGCGATGTTTCAGCAGGGGTCCATCGGCTATTTCAGCCCGTTTTTCCTGCTGATCTTTCTGTTTTGCAATGTCTTTGTTCTGGGCATTGCAGGAAGCTTTCTCTACAGCGTTCTGGGGCTTGTGGGCGTTCTTCTCTGTCTGAACGGCGTTCTCGTCGCCGATCCTGCCGCACAATACGGCACAGAGTTTCTGCCCCGCTTCCCGTTCCTCTTCGTCTGCATCCTCGGCATCGCTTACATCATCATGTTCTTCATCCAGAACGACTGGTTCAAAACGCGCCAGCGCCACGTCACCCTGCAAAAGCGCATCGATGCCGAGCGCGAAAAGCTCTCGGAGATGTCGCTCAAGGTCATCACGGCCATGTACAGCGCCCTGAGCACCAAAGTCCCGGAGATCGACCTTCACTGTGAGCAGGTCGCCGAGACGACACAGGAACTCGCCCGCCGGATGGGCTTGGATGAAGCTTCCTGCCGCGACGGCTACTATGCCGGACTGCTCCACGAGGTGGGCACGGTCGGGCTTCCGGACGCCGTCTTACAGCGCACCAACCTCACCGAAGAGCAGTATCAGCTCTATCAGACCTATGTGGAGCGCGGGTATCAGATCATCCGCCAGCTTCAGATCGTGGACCGGGTCGCCGAAACGGTCCGTTACCACCGGGAGCACTACGACGGCAGCGGCTATCTGGCCGGGTTAAAAGGCGAGCAGATCCCGCTCCTGTCGCGTATCCTTGCGGTTGCCGACTTTGTAGACCGCCACCACCGCCGAGGCGAATCCAGCGACGAGATTTTGGCAGGTCTGACCGCCCGGGCGGGTTCGGAGTTCGACCCACAGTGCGTCGAGGTCATGAAAGAGCTGCTGCGCTCCCGCTCCTGAATCTTCCTATAAAAACGCGAAACCCCTTCCCGTGCAATCGAACTGCACAGGAAGGGGTTTTGTTGATTTGCGTTTATTTCAGCTTTGCGCCGTCCTTGAAGGCCGTGCCGACCTGCTCGCCCAGCACGTAGTAGCCATGAAACCGGCCTTTTCCATCTTGTCCGGCGTATCATTGCCCGAAACGATGCCCACATAGTCACAGGCCGCGACATTCTCCGCGTCTGCAAAACTCACGGTGAACGCCTCTTTCAGGTTGATGTTCTTGGTGGTCTTGTGGCTCGCGCTCAGGCACAGCTCCACAAGGTTGGAGTCGTACAGACCACCCCACGCCGCGTTCATAGCGTCCGGCTTGCCATTTTCATCGTAAGTGCCGATGATGAGGACCGGCAGCGGATAGAACCACGGATGCCGCCCTGTGGTACATTTTGGCGACTTCGCCGATCCGAAACAGTTCCTGATCGCTCATTTTTCACTCCTTTTGTCCGGTCTGTCCTGTGCGCCGGAGCCACAGCCAGAAGCACACGCAGATGATGCTGGAAAACAGCGAACCGCACGCCGAGGCAAGTCCCATCGGAAGCAGCGTCTGCGGGAAGAATTTGGACCCGAAATAAGCTCCCGGCACGCGGACCAGCACGATCGACAGGGTGTTGTGCAGGAACGACAGCCCGGACTTTCCGTAAGCGCAGAAATAGCCGCTGAAGCAGAACTGAACACCCGCGAACATGCAGTCGAAGATATATCCGCGAATGTACTGTGCCCCGGCCGCGATGACTGCCGCATCGCTCGTGAACGGTCGCACTACCACCGGCGCGATAAACTGCATCAGAACAGCAACAACTGTGCCAAATCCGAACCCGATGGTGACTGCATAGCGGAGGACGACCTCCACCCGGTCACGCTTGCCCGCACCGATATTTTGTGCACCCAGAGCCGAGACCGTGGACAGCATCGACGAAGGGACCAAGAACAAAAAGCTGATGATCTTTTCCACGATGCCGACCGCCGCCGCATCCGTCAGGCCTCGCTGGTTCGCAATGACGGTGATGGTCATAAAGGACACCTGAATAAAACCGTCCTGCAGAGCCACCGGAATGCCGATGGAGAGCATCTGCTTCATCGGAGACTTCTGCGGCTTGAAATCGGCCTTGGTCAGCTGGATGCCGGTTTTCCGCCGCAAAATTACCACCAGCGAGATCACCACACTGACCAGCTGCGAAAGGGTCGTGCCCAGTGCCGCACCTGCGGGGCCAAGATGCATGGCCCCCATAAACAGGAAGTCCAGTCCGATATTGGCCGCGCAAGCCACCGCGATGAAGTACATCGGACTTTTGGAATCTCCCATCCCGCGGAAGATCGACGCGATGATATTATAGGCCGTGATGCACGGGATGCCAAGGAAGCAGATGGTCAGATAGGCCACCGTTCCCGGAACGGCCTCTTCCGGTGTTGAGATCAGCCCCACGATAGGCCGCACCAAGCCCAGCAGAATCCCCGCCAGAACCACCGAACCGATCATGAACATGGTGACCGTATTGCCAATGTAGCGGGCAGCTTCTTTCGGATGATTTGCACCGACTGCACGGCCGATGGTCACCGTCGTGCCCATTGCTACGCCGACGAGCATCACCGTGATCATATGCATCACCTGACTGCCCACAGAGACCGCCGTTGTCTCGGCAACGCCCCCGAACTGTCCGATGATAAACAGATCCGCCATGCCATAGAGCGTCTGCAAAAAGTAAGAGAGCAGATACGGCAGCGAGAATGCCGCAATGCTTTTCCAAACACTTCCTGTTGTTAGATTTTGTTCCATTCTGTTTCCCTGTCCGCTTTCCCCTCTTTATGATTTTTTAGGCTTTTTTAGGCTTTTGACCTGAATGCTTTATTTTAACTTTCAACTCTCTGCCATCTCTGAAGCGGATGTCCTTTCTGCTGCCTATCATAAACCCTATCACCGTTGTAGAGTCAAGGTTTTATGGTTCTTATGATACCATCAAATCGCGCTACCTGCAATCATTCTAAATGCCATCGTTTTTAATTCCCGCACGCAAAAAACGAACCCCCTGAAGAATCACTTCCTCAGGGGGTTCACATCAAGTCGGCG
>ERZ1026776.939-NODE-939-length-18045-cov-68.649694_pt1 | contig 18045 bp, 10 predicted proteins | sample MGYA00380125_ERZ1026776 | MGnify/ENA primary metagenome ERZ1026776 (study PRJEB33269, sample SAMEA4719761) | human gut metagenome | biome: human-associated habitat; feature: organic feature; material: feces | place: Cameroon | collected 2013-10 ...
GGGCAGGACGCACGTCCTTATCCCATCCAGATGGATCGGTATCATACAAATCTACTATGGCGCCACGGTTTCCGTTCACACCTACCGCCTTGGCAAATGTGCCCGGTGTTTCACCCTTGCCTATATCAAAGGTATAGAACTTTCCCTTAAGGTCGCCCTTTACTGTAGACTCCCAGCGTTCATCTCCCAACTTTCTCATCTTCAGCGTTTTATACGCTTTTCCTCCCTGACCTTGTTTATAAAGACGGAGGGTTACAGAAGACTTTTGGGCTGTTGGAGCATTCAGGATAAACATGGTTTTCTCCTTGGAATACATCATCTCATTGAATGTCTGCTGGGCATTCAATGAAGTTGGTAAAATAGTTGCTGTCAATGCTGCAATTATTAGTTTTTGGATATTCATTTTGTTAAGTTATTGTTATACAGGATATTAAAGAGAACAGAACGGGAAAAAGTGTGACAGATTATCTACGTCCATTTTTAGCGTATTTCCGACCAACCGGACAGTTGGACGGAAATACGGAAATTATAGGCTTATTTAGCGAGCAAAGAGATGGCAAAACCACCACCACGTGCTTCGTTAATCTTCAAAACATCACCCTTCTTCACAGTCTTGTGAACAATCTTGTAAGATTTAGGGTTCTTCTCGTAGTCAGCATTCTTGCCGTCCTGATAAATAGCGCAAGCATACTTCTTGCCCTTATCCAGGAAGTCGAGTTTTACTACGGCTGTGCGGGCTGCATCAGTCTTACCGCCTACAAACCAGTTGTCGGTTCCCTTTGCCTTGCGGGCTACGGTGATATACTTGGCTGGCTCTGCCTCCAGGTACTTGGAGTCGTCCCAGTCGCAAGCTACGTCGCGGATGAACTGGAAGGCATCATCATACTTCTCATAATGCTCTGGAAAGTCGGCTGCCATCTGCAAAGGACTGTACATCACAAGATAGAGAGAAAGCTGACCGCAGAGGGTGGTATGAACATAACTCTTATTGTTGCTCCACTCAGAAAGCTGGGTCTCGAAGATACCTGGGGTATAATCCATCGGACCACCCTGCAGACGGGTGAATGGCAACATCACGGTATGATAAGACTTGTTACCGCCAAATGCTTCATATTCTGTACCACGTGCACTCTCGTTGCCAACCAGGTTAGGCCAGGTGCGGCAGATACCTGTAGGACGGGTTGCCTCGTGGGCATTTACCATGATATGATGCTTGGCAGCAGTCTCGATGACACGCTGGTAGTGATTGTTCATCAACTGGCTGTAGTGATACTCACCTCTTGGGATGATATCGCCCACATAACCGGTCTTCACGGCATCATAACCATATTTGTTCATCAGGTTGAAGGCATCCTCCATGTGGCGCTCGTAGTTGAGAGCAGCAGAAGATGTCTCGTGGTGCATCATCAGCTTCACACCCTTAGAGTGAGCATAGTCGTTGAGCATCTTGATATCGAAGTCAGGATATGGAGTTACGAAATCGAAGACATCGAGCTTCTGATGACCGAACCAGTCTTCCCAACCTTCGTTCCAGCCTTCTACCAGTACCTCCTGCAAACCGTTCTTGGCTGCAAAGTCGATGTAGCGCTTTACTTCCTCGTTGGTTGCACCATGGGTGCCGTTAGGCTTGCACTTGCTGTAATCGGTTACACCGAGGCGAACAGATGGCAGGTCGTTGGTGTAGCTCCAGGTCTTGGTGCCTACAATCATGTTCCACCATACACCGCAGTACTTGGTAGGATGAATCCATGAAGTATCCTTAATCTTGCAAGGCTCGTTGAGGTTCAATGTCAACTTGCATGAAAGCATATCACGTGCATCATCACTTACCATCACGGTACGCCAAGGAGTATTGAATGGAGTCTGGATGAATCCCTTTCTGCCCACGGCATCAGGAGTCAACCAAGACTCGAAGGTCAATGTCTTCTCATCCAGGTTGAGGTGCATGGTAGGATAATCCAGGCAGGCAGCCTCATGGATGTTGATATAGAGTCCATCCTTGGTCTTCATCTGGAGAGAGGTCTGAACACCGGTATCAGAGAAGACGGTGGTAGATGAATTGCTCTTGTAAGCTTCACGGTTTTTCGCAATAATTGGGCGGATACCTGTCAACGGAGTAATGTTGTAATCATACTCCTGGGTGTCGTAATCGCCAGGAATCCAGTAAGCGGTATGATCGCCTGCCATGGCAAACTGGGTATGCTCCTCCTGGATGACGAAATAATTCAGACTTTCCTGCTGTGGGAACTCATAGCGCAAGCCCATACCATAATCATATACACGGAAACGGATGGTGATGTTACGCTTAGAAGCAGCCTGGTTCAGGTTTACCTCCATCTCGTTGTAATGGTTGCGGATGGTAGCGGTTTCACCCCATACTGGCTTCCAGGTTTCATCGAAAGTCGATGTCTTGCTGCCGGTTTCAGTAAAACCATCCATCAGGCTGGTTTCCTCCATGCCCTTAGAGGCATGTTTATCCTTAGCCAGCTCCAATCCTAAGTGGGATGGCTTACATACAGTCTTTCCCTTATAGCTCATCTCATAGGTAGGCTGTCCCTTTTCGGTCAAAGAGAATGTTACCGAGACGTTGCCGTTAGGCGACTTTACGGTCTGGGCTGCTGCCAACATAGGAAGCAAGAGGCCCATCACTAATACATTCAGTTTTTTCATACTGTTCAGTTGTTGTTTATTCTTGTTTTTGAATCTTCGTTAGTTTATCTCAATCATTATCTGTTTATTCTTAAGATAGTGCAAAGATACAAAAAACAAAAATACCCTCCACGTTATGGGAGGGTATTTTTCTGCAAATGAGTGTGCAAACGTTTGCACTGTATATATAATCATGTTAGTTAGACTCTTCCAGACTGCGAAATCATCTCTGTGATATTCTGTACGAAACGCTTGTCAGCAGTCAGATCCTCTATGTTGAGGTGCATGCGGTAACGCCAGTAATGCTTAGGGTTAGCCGGGATATTGATACGCTCGGCATCAGCATCAGACAGACGGAGAGCCTCATCGGTAGCCAACCAGTCCTGGATGCTCAATATGCAGAGCATAGATGGAGAGGTGAGATGGCGGCTGATGATGTCGCTAGCCAACCAGCCTGGGAGCGGATGAGGTGCAGGTCCCTGACGGTAGAGCATCGTATTGTAATACTCCTGGGTACGCTGGATGTTCTCATCCCACCACATACGCAGAGTAGGCATATCGTGGCTCGAAATGGTACATACCGAACGGTATGGGTTACGGCTCAGATGACCGAACTTAACCGATGGGTCCTTTGGCATGCTCTGGAGTTCCAGACTCAATATCTTCAAACCGTCCATCACCCAAGGCACACAGTCTGGCACCATACCGAGGTCTTCGGCACAAACCAGCATGCGGGTAGCCTGAACCAGCTTAGGCAACTTCTTCATCGCTTCCTGATACCAGAACTGGTTGTTGCGGCGATAGAAATAGTCGTTGTAAAGGCGGTTGAACGCAGCCTTATCATTATCATAGAGCGACTCGTAGATAAAGTCGAGCTGGGCAGAGATACGTGGATGGAAGACACCCGGGTTGGTATGATCACGAACGAAGAGTACATCGCTGATGAGGGCATACAGTCCATCACGCAGCCAGAGTTCCTTCTCATCTGTTACATCAGCAAAGAGAGCCTCAACCTTGCGCTGGGTATCTACCTCAGGCTTCATCTGATAACGTTCCTCATCCAGACGGTCGAGATACTTCTCCTTCACCTCACCGGCACGCTCATGGAACATGCGGTCTAATACCCAGTCGGTAATGAACGGACGGGTGAAACGGTCTTCCTGGAAGTGCAAACCATAGCTTTCTATCTCTTCACGGCTCATGGCAAGCGCAGGAGCAAACTGTCCTAACAGACCATGCACGCTGCTTACCGGAATCTCCCAGATACGGAAGAAGCCCAATACGTGGTCGATGCGGTAAGCATCAAAGTATCTTGCCATGTTCTGGAAACGGCGGTTCCACCACTGGCAACCGTCCTTCAGCATCTCAAACCAGTTGTAGGTAGGGAATCCCCAGTTCTGACCATTCGCAGAGAAGTCATCTGGTGGAGCACCCGCCTGACCGTTGAGGTTGAAGTATTTAGGTTCCATCCAGACATCGCAACTGTTGCGGTTAACGCCGATTGGAATATCACCCTTCAAAATAACGCCCTTAGCCTTGGCATGCTCGTGAGCCTCCTGCATCTGGCGGTCCAGTACGAACTGTACGAAATAGAAGAACGCCACGTTCTTGTAAGCAGCAGTCTTAGGGTCGGCAAGCGCCTTGCGCTCAGCCTCATCCCATACCTGATGATCTGGCCACTGGTTGAAATCAGCCGTACCATTCTTATCACGCAGGTATGAATATTGTGCGTAAGGAACCAGCCACAGTTCAGTATCCTGGAAGAAAGCCTTGTATTCGGCTGTCTTCATCATCTTTTCACCTTCCTGATTGAAGATTTGGCGCAAGTAATTTATCTTGAAATCATTTACCTTTTCGTAATCTATCTTATCCAATGCATTCAACTCAGCACGTGTCTTCTCTGCCTCAGCACGAGCCTTTGCATCCTTCAACTCAGGGAGAGCATGAAGGTTGGCATACTGCGGATGAATAGCGAAGACGCTGATGCAGCTGTATGGATAACTGTCAGTCCATGTATGAGTGATGGTGGTATCATTGATAGGAAGGAGCTGCAACACCTTCTGACCGGTAGATGCCACGAAATCAATCATGGTCTTCAGATCGCCGAAGTCACCGATACCGGCACTCTTCCGGGTACGCAATGAGAACACAGGCACGAGGGTTCCGGCAAGTTTGCGGTTATACAGAGCGAAGAAAGACTGGTCGAGTTCGTAGGATACCAACTCTCCTGCCTTTATCTCTGGCAAATCAATGGTTCTGTTCATGCAGGTTTCCCAGAGAAGATCGTTCTTCGCATTTCTGAAAGCAACGAACTTAAACTCCAGATGACTGCCCTCGAGATGAGCCGCATCAATATCAGCCACCCATTCATTATAGGTATGCTGTGTCATCGGCAGAATCTTCTTCACATCCCAGGCACCCAATGCCTTATCAGCACCCAGCACACCCAGGCGCTCACCATCGCGAAGCTGAGGCGCACGGACTATCAGGCGTACTACCTTGCTGGCAGATTCCGACTTCAGTTCCTGTGGAGCCTGATGATTGATGCAATCGGTAAAGGCACTGCTGTAGAGGTAAGCATCCTCCGGCATTACCTTCCAGTGGTCGTAAAGGGTATAAACCGCTGCCTTCTTGACATTTACATCGAGCTGATGCTTGATCATAAGCCATTCGGTCTTGACTACACATCCTTCACGTTCTACACTATAATAATAGGTATACGACTTTTCTGGTGATTCAACACACCATTCGCATGCCCACTTTTCCCCATCAATTGTCTTGAGGGGGAGTTTCAGAACTCCCTCTCCGGTCTGAATGTTTACGACGATCTGCTCGCCGAACATCACTTTATAATCAATATTAAACTGTACTGTCATAAGACTCTTAAAGGCTCTTGAAAATGTTATAATTTATGTTTGATGCCACAAAGGTAAGAAAAACGTACGAAATACGTATCAGAAATTTGCATATTTTTTTCTCATAAATCGTGCAAACGTTTGCACGCTCCTCCGTAGAACCAATCAATTAATCGTTCATCTCATTTTATTCTGATTTCTTATCCTTGATGATGCTCACAGACAGCGCACCTGCAATCAGCAGAATACCTGCCACAATCATCATATCGCTCTGATGAGAACCCACCAGACTCAGAACTGTTCCACCGCAGATGGCAGCCACAATCTGAGGAATACAGATGGTTCCGTTAAACAGACCGAGATAAGCACCCATGTGACCATATCCCTGCAAAGCATTGGTAACAAAGGTGAAAGGCATAGCCAACATGGCTGCCCAACCAGCACCAATCATCAGGAACGGAATAAACTGCAGATACTGGTCGTGAAGGAATGGTATCAGGGCAAAGCCCACACCACCGACAATCAGACTGACAGCGTATGCCACCTTCGTATTCTTAAACTGAGGGAGAACCACAGCCCAGATAACACTACCTACTGCCTGTACGGCAAAGAGAATACCCACCCAGTTGCCTGCCTCCTGGAATGCTTCAGAAGCAGGGTCGGTAGTATTCCATACGGTTTCTGCGATGGCTCCTGTAGAATAATTCCAGAGATAAAGGAAACCTGCCCAGCAGAAGAACTGAACCAGCCCCACCTTCCAGAAGGTAGATGGCGCCTTGCGGAGCAAAGTAATCCAACCGGCCTTGTCTTCAGAAGCCTCAGCATTAGCATTCTTCACTCCCCCTTCATCACTCTTCGCTTCATTATATTCCGCATACTGCTGTGGATTCCACTCTTTCACCTTCATCGTGGTGTAGATGACACAGAGAATCAGGATAGCCGCACCGATATAGAACGACCAGATGACAGAATCAGGAACCACACCCTTCTCAGCATAATTCTTGATACCGAGGAAGGTAAAGAGGAACGGGAAGATATATCCGGCTACAGAACCGGCATTGCAGAGGAAACTCTGGATAGAGTAAGCCTTCGCCTTCTGTTTTTCATTTACCATATCACCTACCAACATCTTGAAAGGCTGCATCGCCATGTTGATACTCGTATCGAGGAACATCAGTGCTATCAGTCCGAAGAGCATCGCACCGCTTACGGTCAGTCCGAGCGAACCGGCATTTGGCAGCAGGCACATTACCAGGACGGCAACCGATGCACCCACAAAGAGATAAGGGATGCGGCGGCCAAAGCGGCACCACGTCTTATCGCTCAACGTGCCCACGATAGGCTGCACCAGGATTCCCATCAGAGGAGGGAGAATCCAGAAATAACTCAAGTTGTGTGGGTCAGCACCCAACGTTGCAAAGATTCGGGAGATGTTGGCGCTCTGTAGGGCGTAGGCAATCTGTACTCCGAAAAATCCGAAGCTCAAGTTCCAGAGCTTCCAGAAACTTAAATCAGGTTTTTGTATCATCGTTATATTGTTTTTATTAATATTCATTCAGAAAAGAATGTCAATTCAACATTTAACATTCAACATTTAACATTCAACATTCAACATTACCTCGTAGTTCCTCTCACCACGAGTCGTGTTCTCACCACTCGCTTCTCCACCTCATCTCTTGGAATGGAGCCTTCCACCTGACCAATCAGGATATTGGCAGCTTCCTCACCTACAGCTACACCTCGCTGCTCAACCGTGGTAAGCATCGGGTCGCTCGCCTTGGCACGGTCACCATTGGTAAAACCGCAAACGCTGATTTCCTCAGGCACCTTGAATCCCATGCGCTTGGCGGTATAGAGAATGCCGATTGCCGTATCATCATTGATAGCAAAGAAAGCATCCGGATGATCTTCCTCTCTCAGGATATCCGGCGTTATCGCCTCGGCATTGGCACGGTCATCACAGATCTTCACCCAGTCAGGATTCTCCGTCAAACCATGTTTTAACAGGGCATCGTGATAACCGTTATACCGGTTCTTGGAGATTTCCAGATTCATCGGCGAACCATAGAAGCCAATCTTCTTGCAGCCCGTATCTATCATGTGGGTAACGGCGGTAAAGGCACCCATATAGTCATCCACCACCACTCGAGAGCAGTTCACGCCCGTACATATTCTATCATAGAAGATGAGCGGCACCCCATTCTGCAGCAGTTTTTCGAAATGATCATACTGCTTGGTATCCTTCGCCTGCGAAACGATGATGCCACAAACCTTGTTCTGATAGAAGTCCTCGCAGATGGCAACTTCCTTATCGTAACGTTCGTTACTCTGCGCCACCATCACACGGTAACCTCTGGCTCTAGCTTCTTCCTCGATACCCGAAAGTACCGACATGAAGTAATAGTGCACTACCTGAGGCACGATCACCCCAATCACCTTCATCGGTTTCACCTTATTATGTCTTAAAGCCTCACCCAGGAAGTTAGGGAAGAAGTTATTTTCACGTGCGTATTTCTGAATACGCTCCCTTTGGGCAGTACTGATACGAGAACTGTCCTTCAATGCTCGACTCACCGTGGCAACACTTACGCCCAGGTCGCGAGCAATATCTTTCATTGTTATTGTTTCTTTATCACCCATTGTTTTTAGATCTGCTGCAAAATTACGAAATATCCTCAATATCAGTTCAAATTCATTGACTTAAATCAAGTAATTTCTGTGCAAACGTTTGCACAAAATAAATAACGGAATTAACATAAAAATAGTACAACATTAGAGAAAAGAACTTAATTTTGCACACAGAAACGACAAGTTTATGGGCAAGCGCCCCCATTCCTACCTTATATAATATAAGTAAGATGCCAGAAAGACTAAACAAGAGCCAGAACGGCATTTTAGAGTAGGAACGACAACAACTTAAGCCAAGAAGAAAAGAAGAAAAAGTAAATAAATTAATATAATACATTAACTTAAAAATCAAGCAAATGATGAAGCAGGTAAAAATTAAATTGCCTCTCAGAGCGTTGACCCTAGCAAGCGGTCTGCTTCTGACGGTGAGTTCCTTTGCGCAGAGTAATGCAGTTAAGGGACATGTGAAAGATGCTTCTGGTGAGCCTATCATGGGTGCTACCATTACAGTTAACGGTAAGGCAGTGGGCATTACCGACATGGATGGTAACTTCTCAGTTGATGCAGCGCCAGGTACCGATCTTACATTCACCTATCTGGGAATGACTCCAAAGACTATCAAAGCCACATCTAACATGATGATTACCTTGGCAGATGACTCTAAGGCTTTGAACGAAGTCGTTGTCATCGGTTATGGCCGTGCCAAGAAGGACGACTTGACCGGTTCAGTTACTGCCATCAAGCCAGATGAGCTTTCTAAGGGTATCACCAACAACGCATCAGACATGTTGGTTGGTAAGATTGCCGGTGTTGATGTACAGACAGCAGGTGGTACTCCTGGTGCAGGTGCTCAGATTCGTATCCGTGGTGGTGCTTCTCTCAGTGCATCCAACGACCCACTCTATGTAGTAGATGGTTTGGTTATCGATAATCAGACAGCTACCGGTATGAGTAATATCCTTGCGATGATTAATCCTACTGATATTGAGACTTTCACCGTATTGAAGGATGCATCTGCCACAGCTATCTATGGTAGCCGTGCTTCTAATGGTGTCATCATCATCACCACCAAGAAAGGTCGCAATGGTCAGAAGCCTTCCATTTCATACACAGGCGATGTAACAATTTCTACGATCCAGAAGAAATATGACGTATTGAACGCAGCTCAGTACAAGGAACTTGTCAGCTCAGTTAATGGTCTTGATGCATCAAAATTAGGCAATGCAGATACCAACTGGCAGGATGAGATTTTCCGCACAGCAGTTTCAACCAACCATAACGTAAGCATACAGGGCGGTTTGAAGAATATGCCATATCGTGCCAGTGTAGGCTTCAACAACTCAAATGGTATCGTAAAGACCAGTTGGATGAATCGTGTCAACGCTTCTCTCAACTTGGCACCATCATTGCTCGACAAGCACTTGAACTTCAACATCACAGGTAAGTTTATGTATGAGAAGGATCGCTATGCAGATGCAGGCGGTGCTATCGGTGGAGCTTTGTCTATGAATCCAACCGAGCCTGTTTTTGGTGAAGGCGACCAGTATGCAGTTACAGGCGGTTACTATCAGAACCTGATTAACAAGGCTGATGATATGAAAGACCCTAACTGGAAGAATACAACCAACAATAATGCTGCCCAGAACCCAGTGGCTCTTCTCAATCAGAAAGAAACTATAGCTCACGCCCGTGACTACAGCGGCAACTTCGAGGTAGATTACAAGATTCATGGTTTCGAGGATTTGCATCTGCATGCAAGCTTGGGTGCTCAGTACACCTCTACACAGCAAAGCGATGAGATTTCCAAGTACTCATACTCTAACAACTATTTTGGCTGGGATGGTATGACTCACTATTGGAAATACAACATGATAGGTAATGCCTATGCACAGTATGCTCATAAGTTTGGTGTTCACGACATCGATATTATGGCAGGTGCCGAGCAGAGCCACTATCACAGACATGGCTACAACCAGGGCTTTGGTACAGATGAATACCAGAAGGCAAACAATCCAGTCCTCAACGAGGAGACAGGTTACTACAACTGGCAGCACAATCCATCAAAGCGCAGCGAGCAGGAGTGGGCTAACCACAACTCTCTGGTATCATACTTCGGCCGTTTGAATTATAATCTTCTCGACCGCTACCTGATTACCGCCACATTCCGTGCCGATGGTTCTTCTCGTTTCAAAAAGGGACATAAGTGGGGCTACTTCCCATCAGCAGCCTTTGCATGGAAGATAAACCACGAGAGTTTCTTGAAAGACGTAAAGTGGCTCGATGACTTAAAGCTTCGCTTAGGTTGGGGTAAGACTGGTCAGCAGAATGGTATTGACGACTTCTACTATACACCTCTCTATGTAGTAAGTAACTCTTATGCTCAGTATCCATTCGGAAACGACTACCACCAGACTGTACGTCCTAGCAAGTATAACGACAAGTTGACTTGGGAAAAGACTACAACATGGAATGCAGGTATTGACTTCGCAGCTCTCAACAACCGTTTCTCTTTCAACATTGATGGTTACTATCGCAAGACAACCGATTTGTTATCAACCGTTGACGTAACTGCAGGTACAACTTTCGGTGATAACCTGTTGAAGAACGTAGGTTCCCTCAAGAACTATGGTGTTGAGTTGGCATTCGATGTAAAGCCTATCGTAACCAAGGACTTTACATGGGATATTACCTATAATGTAGGCTGGAACCACAACGAGATTACTTCTCTTGATGCCGGTGCTCAGGATTGGGTATGGACAGGTGACAAGATTTCTCGCGGTAACAACACCAAGATTTTGAAGAACAAGGTGGGCGAAGCAGTCAACTCATTCTTCGTTTACCAGCAGGTATATGATGAGAATGGCAAACCTATCGAGGGTCTGTATGTAGATCGCAACGCTGATGGTCAGATTAACGACGATGACCGCTACTATTACAAGAACCCTTCTCCAGATGTAATCATGGGTCTCACCACTAAGTTCCTTTATAAGAACTGGGACTTCAGTATGGCATTCCGTGCATCTTTGGGCAACTACGTATATTATGACTTCCTGGCCAACAGAGCATCCATCTCTCCATCAGGTCTTTACTCTAACAGTTCATTCAGCAACACCACTCCAGAGGCCGTTAAGCTCGGTTTCACAGGTTTGACAGTAGCCCAGAACTACTTGAGTGATTACTTTGTACGTAATGCTTCTTACTTGAAGTGTACCAATATTACATTGGGTTACAGTTTCCCTGCATTGATCAAGAATTCTTGCAGCGGACGTATCTACTTCACAGCACAGAACCCATTCATCATTACAAAATACAAGGGTATCGACCCAGAGGTAACCAGTGGTATCGACAGCAATCCATATCCACGTCCAATGAGTTTCCAGATTGGTTTGAACCTCAACTTCTAATATATAAAGGATTATAATTATGAGAAATATATTAATAAAGACTGCAGTTGCCGGTTTTCTCTGCTTGGGATTGGCTTCTTGCACAGACGAATTGAATATCAGCTCAATTGATCCCCAGTCATCACCTAGTTATGATGCCGACGGTCTTTTGGCTAAACAATATGCCACACTTGGCTTGACCGGTCAGTCTGGCCCAGCCGGAAAAGGTGATATGAGCCAGGATGAGGGTGAAAGCGGTTTCTATCGTGTCATCTTCAATCTTCAGGAGCTTTGCACCGATGAGGTTATCTGGGCTTGGCAAACAGATACAGACATCCCTGCCCTCACCAATATTGCATGGAACTCAAGTTCTGTACGTGCCAACTGGGCTTATCAGCGCCTGGCATACGACATAACCCTTCACAACCTGTTCATCAGCGAGCAGACTGGCAAGATGAGCGATGATGTCATTGCAGAGGTTCGTTTCCTCCGCTGCTTGAACTACTATTATTTCCTGGATCTCTTCCACAAGGCACCTTTCAAGGATACATTTGATAGCGAACTGCCTGTAGAGAAAGCCGGCAAGGATCTCTACGACTGGATTGACAAAGAGTTGACCGAGATTGAGCCACAATTGAAGGAAGTAGGTGCTTACAATGACGACAAAGGTTTTGGCCGTGCAGACCGTGGCGCAGCTTATGCCCTCCATGCTCGTCTGGCTCTGAACTCTGAAGTTTACACTGATGGCCAGGTAAAGGACTACCAAAAGGCAGTGGATTACTGTGACAAGATTCTCTCTAGTGGAGCTTACGCTTTGTCAACCGAACCAAAGAATGGTTTCTCAGGCTATGAGCAGGTATTCATGGGCGACAACGACCAGAACCCTCAGGCTATGAAGGAGATTATCTTCCCTATCCGCCAGGATGGCAAGAAGACTCAGGAATACTCAGGTTCTACATACCTCGTAGCATCTATGCGAATTTCCGGAATGCCAAACTCATTCACCAGCAACTACTGGAGCTGTAACTTCGCCCGCAAGGACTTGGTTGAGAAATTCTTCCCTAATGACGATATCCCTATGGCTAAAAAAGGCAACGAGTTGAAGAATGCCACCGAGGAGCAGGTTATCGCAAAGGATGAAGAATTGCACGTAACAACAAAAGATGTCATCAACAAAGCTGGTGATGACCGTGCCATGTTCTATATGGGTGTAGGTGGCGGCATCCGCAAACTTAGCCCTGGTAAGCAGATTACTGGTTTCACAAATGGTGCTTCTATCGTAAAATGGCAGAATCGCCATGCAGACGGTTCCGACATCCACGATGGTACATTCATGGATACAGATATCCCATTGTTCCGCTTGGCAGAGATTTACCTGACACGTGCAGAGGCTAAGTGGCGCCTCAATGGAAGCCAGGAAGGTTTGTCTGACATCTTAAAGGTTCAGAATCGTGCCAACCGTCAGGTAAAGGCTACCTCTGTAGACGAGCAGACACTTATTGACGAGTGGTGCCGTGAGTTCTACGTAGAAGGTCGCCGTCGCAGCGACTTGGTTCGCTTTGGCCTCTTCACTGGTTCCAAGTATCTTTGGGACTTCAAGGGAGGTAAAGCAGGAGGTACCGGTATCGAGTCTAAGTTCAACGTATATCCTATCCCTGTTACCGACATTGCAGGTAATCCTAACATGACTCAGAATCCTAATTACTAATCTTAGAAAATCGGGGATTCTTCGGAATAAAGAACAATAATTGATTAAAGAAAACAATTATGAAAAAGATATTTTTTAAATTGATGCTGTTGCCTGCAATGGTTTTACCTTTGCTCTTCACTTCATGCTCTGACGACAATGACAGCAATCCTACATTGGATTTAAGTCATGTTGCTGACGGATTTGTATTGAACACACCAGCATACGCAGAAAACTATACATACGATGTGGCAAAAGCCAAGTACTTGACCTTATCTTGTACCCAACCAAACTATGGCGATATTCCATACGTGGTTCGCTATTATGTACAGGTAGCTTTGGATAAGAAGTTCCTGACAGATCCAACAACCACACATAAAGAGTTAGCAACCTCATACACCACAGCTAAAATGGCTGTGGATGCAGAAGAGTTGAATTCTACACTCGTAGATATGTTCCAGGCTGCCAACCCAGATGCCGACCCAGACACAAGCATACCAGAAATGCCTGTTTATGTAAGACTGCGCGCTGTCTTAGACGGAACAACCAACCCTGATCTTGGCGAGTGCTATTCCAACATCATCACCTTGCCTTCTGTGAAGGCTACTAACAAGCCTAGTGCAAAGTATCCAGAGAAGCTGTTCGTAGTTGGTTCTTCTATCCAGGATGCTTGGAGCAGCTGGAAGCCAGTGGCTCCAGTATATGGTATGGAAGGCAACTATTACACCATGGTTTATGTTCCAGATGGCGGTACATTCAATTGGGGTACAAGCAAGGACGACTCTCGTGGCTATAGCAGCCTGGCTATCAACGATAATGCTGGCGCAGAAATCTCAGATGATGGCGAAGGAAACCTGAAAGTTGCTCATGGCGGCTGGTTCGTTCTCCACTTCGTTGGTGAAATTACTGCAGACAAGAAAGACATCAACTACACACTGAATGTTTATCCTGGTAAAGCATACATCATCGGTGCTTCAGCTGGTGGTAATTGGGACGATGAGGCTGCCGATTGGGCTATGACTCCTCCTGCTGACCAGACTGGCGAATGGGTATCTCCTGCTTTCGGTGGTGATGGCGAGCTCCGCGCATACATCAAGATTCCAGAACTCGACTGGTGGCGTACAGAGTTCACCATCTATAAGGGTGAGGTATTCTGGCGTGATTGTAATCTCGTAGACAACTGGGCTAAAAATAAAGGCGCAGACTATTCTGTAGCTTGTAGCGTTGGTCAGAAGTTGTATGTCAACTTCGACAAGAATACAGCAAAAGTTGAATAATTAAAAACATGAACACAATGAAAAAGACATTATTATATAGCTTAGCAGCAATGGCAAGTCTCGCACTTGCCAGCTGCGCTGGCGACTACGACGACTGGGCTAACCCACAGGCCAACGAGCAGGAAGCATCTGCAGCCAATGCGGTAACCTTTGCCAACGGTCCTGAGGCGGAAAGCAGCATGGCTGATGAAGATGGTATCATCAATCTCGTAACAGTCAATTTCAATTCTACTGATGCCAATATCACAGGTTACACCTTCAAAGATGTCAAGGTAAACGGAGTAGCTATCAATGGAACAATGGTTGGCAACAACGTTCAGGTAAGTGCATCTGAATTGGAGAAACTCGTTTGCGAGCATTATAAGTCTCGTGCCTCTGTTGCTCGCGACCTGAATGTGGAGACACAAGTTTCTATCAATCTCGCTTCTGGTGATGCGGAAAGCATTACTACCAAGGGCGAGACTACAGGCAAGTTTACTCCAACTGCAACACCTCAACTCGATGAGAAGGGCTACTATATGCTCGGCCAGGTAAACGGAAATGGATGGAATGAAAAATCTCCTGTCTGGATGAACAAAATAGCTGATGGTGTTTATCAGTTGAAGGTTACAACTACAGAAGACCAGAACTGGTTTAAGTTCTATGCTGGCAGCAACTTCGTAAGTGGTGACTGGGATTCCATCAACAAGGGAGCCTTGGGCTGCAAGGAGAACGGTTCAGAAGACCCATTCGGATACATTCTCTATAATGGCGATTCATGGGGTGAGCTTCAGACTCCAGTTATCCCTGGAGCTGGTACATGGATTGTTACTCTTGATATGAACAACTTGACATACACTATCAAAGAGGTTAAGCCTGATCTCTTCTTGACAGGTAGCAACTATGGTTGGGGTGACAAGTGGTTACAGTTGGTTCCTTTCCATAGCTCAATGGAAGACTTCTGGACTATTATCTATCTCCACGAGGGCGAGCAGTTAAAGTTTGCTCCTCAGGCAGATTGGGGTGATGACTTCGGTTACACCGGTACTACCATAAATGATGAAGCAGGTGCAAACATTACCAGTAGCTCAGATGGTAATATTGTTGTAGGTAAGGCTGGTTGGTATCTCCTAAAGGTTCAGAATGGTTCTACAAAAACCTTAACAGTGCTTCAGCCAAATGTATATCTCATGGGTGATACTGCTGGCGAATGGAACATTGCAGATTCTCACAAGTTCACCATTCCTACTACCGAAGACGGAGTATTCGAGTCTCCTGCTTTCGCTGCTGATGCAGAGCTTCGTATGTGTGTAAGCGTTGATGGCTTCGATTGGTGGCAGTCTGAGTTTATGGTATTCGATGGCAAGATTGAATATCGTGGCCGTGGTGACGACCAGAATCGTGTAAATGTAAAGGCTGGTCAAAAGGTTACTCTTAACTTCACTGCAGGCACAGGTGAAATCAAGTAAATAACTCTTTTTTATCTCATATTCAATAGGCGGCTCTCCATTCCGGGAGCCGCCTATTTTTTTCTTTCTCCTCCCCCTTTTCAAGTATTTTTTCCCTAAAACCTTGGAAGTTACGAGGAAAAGTCGTATCTTTGCAGAAGAAAAGCTGCACTCGGCAAATTGAAAGCAAGCTTTCTTTGCGCTCGTTTGCATTTTCTTTGCAGAAGAAAAGCTGCACTCGGCAAATTGAAAGCAAGCTTTCTTTCCGCTCGTTTGCATTTTCTTTGTCCCAAAATCCGTATGCCTTCTGTTAGAAGACCAAATTAAAACATTACTCTATGGATAGTTTGATACAATATAACAATGCTGTCAACGCTATAAAGACAGCCATACTTCAAGGACAATATGAAGCAGCCAAAGGTGTGAACCGCATACAACTTGCTTTATATTTTGCCATCGGAAAATATCTTTCACAACATACCCGCAAAGGAGTATGGGGCGAGGGAGCATTAGCAGCCATCAGCGAACAACTTCGTAAGGAACTACCTGGTCTTCGAGGATTCTCGGAAACTCAAATGAAGGATATGAGACGTTTTTATGAAGCATGGGATATGCTTGACAGTAATTCGGCGGTTGCAACCGCCGAATTACAAGATGCTGAAAATCAGATAGATATATTCCATACTTTATCTATTACTAATATTTCGAATTTTCCTGTTGAGGACTTCTTTAAAGTACCATTCACACACCACTCTGCCATCATCAGTGGAACAAAAGAAACATTAGCACGCTATTATTATATCCACCGCACTGTAGAGGAACATCTTGCCGTAAAGAAGCTCCGCCAACTTATAAAGGAGGATACTTACCATAGCCAAGGACGCATGCCTAACAATTTTACCAGGACCACCAACAATCCTAGGGAAGCTCGACGTGCAGTAGAAATGTTCAAGGATGAATATCTACTTGATTTTATCAATGTAGAAGAGATTGGGGAACGCGAAAAAATAGATGTCGATGAACGAGTTGTAGAACAAAGCATCGTTCAGAACATCAAGAATTTCATCATGACCTTTGGCAGAGACTTTGCTTTCATCGGCAACCAATACCATTTGGAAATCTATGGTGTTGAACAATTCCCTGACCTGCTGTTTTTCAATCGAGAATTGAACGCCATGGTTTGCATAGAGCTAAAACTTGGCGAGTTTAAGACCTCTTATCTTGGGCAACTTTTTGGCTATCTCCAAATTCTCGACGACAAGGTGCGTAAGCCACACGAGAATCCGTCTATTGGAATCATTCTTTGCCAATCAGCAAACTACTCTTATGCAGAATATGCTGTTCGAGACTACAGCAAGCCGATGGGAGTTGCTACCTATAAGACGTTGGATGACATGCCTGAAAGGTTACGCAAGGCTTTGCCTGATATGAAGAAAATGATGGACTTGCTAAAAAACAAGGAAGAATAATTATTGTAAAAACTGAAAGTAAAATCATTGTCATCAGGGATACGCAAGTTATCCTTGACAGAGATGTTGCGGAATTGTATGGAGTAGAAACCAGAGATATAAACAAAGCGGTTAAAAATAACCCCAAAAAGTTTCCCCCTGGTTATATTATTGAACTGAATAGCAGCGAGAAACAGGAACTGGTGGAAAAATTCCACCGGTTCAATACCCTCAAGCATTCCACTGTTGCACCTCACGCATTTACTGAACAAGGACTTTATATGCTTGCCACAATTCTGAAAGGTGATTTAGCCATCAGTACAACCATTGCCATCATTGATACTTTCACTCAACTTCGCAAATTGGCAAGAACTATAGATAAGGTGAATGAAGATGCAAAGGAGCATGGCATTTTACCAGACAAAGCAACAGAAGGTAAGATACAAGCTGCTATGAACGAAGTCTTCGCAGATAAACATTTCAAAGAGTTAGAAAACATTCCTTTCCCAAAAGTGGAAATAGTAGGTATTGATGACTTTTTGAAATATCTCAAGAAATAATTTTATCAGGATTTAGCGTTTATTGCCTAGTTGTGGAAGAGTATTCTGCCGAGGAATAAGTTTGCTGTTAACCGGAAATAGTGTACAGGCGAATGAAGAACAGCTAACTAGCCGTACGGTTGCCAGTAGGC
>ERZ1026776.949-NODE-949-length-17953-cov-19.557660_pt1 | contig 17953 bp, 19 predicted proteins | sample MGYA00380125_ERZ1026776 | MGnify/ENA primary metagenome ERZ1026776 (study PRJEB33269, sample SAMEA4719761) | human gut metagenome | biome: human-associated habitat; feature: organic feature; material: feces | place: Cameroon | collected 2013-10 ...
TAATATTCATAGAGATTCCGCTGGTTGTGTGATACTATCGTGATACTAAAAAATCAGCAAGCCGCATCTACCACGGCAATCTCATGGAAAAGTGAACATCCAAAAACAGACATACTAAACAAATTTGTTTAGTAAAGATTCAAGCTTACCGAATTGGAGTAATGGAATATAAGAAAATAAAGCGTGTCTACGATTGAAAAATGATGAATTTCGGAAGAATGACATCACTTTGACATCACCTGCGGCAAAAAGCACCTGCTGGATGTGCCGGGAAATGGTAGCACGGTTTATTATCGAAGAATAATTTGAAAGCCCCGGAAAGCAACGAGAAATCGAAACTTTCCGGGGCTTTTTTGACATCGTGACATCACAAAACAGGCCGTGACATCACCTGTTTTCGGCCTAGCCGAGTGACATCAAATCAGAGTTATCGTTGTTAGAAGTGGGGGAGCCAATGGCCTCCAGCCTCAACACAAGCTCCTGCTGCTTGTTGGGGTACAAGTGGGCATAAGTTCGCATGATGACGGGAACAGTATCGCCGATGCGCCTTGCCACCAGAACGACGGAATAGCCCAGCTCAATACAGAGGGAAACGTGGCTGTGCCGCAGGTCATGGACGCGAATATCCGGCAGATAGGTGAGCTGAGTGCAGCGGGTCAGCTCCTTGTTGAGCGCTGTGCACGTCATGTAGAATACGCGGTCGTCCGGGGTCAGCCCGTAGAGCCGGGAACAGTAGGTGCGGAACTCTTCGGCCAACCAATGCGGAATAGGCACATTGCGGTTTCCGCCTTTCTTGCTGTTCTTAGTGGGGCCGAAGATGTCCTGCCCCTTTTTTCTGTGGTAGGTCTTGTAGATGCGCAACTGGTCATCATCGGTCAGGTCTTTGGGCAACAGCGCCAGCATCTCGCCCTCGCGGCATCCCGTCCAGAACAGAATATCAAATGCCAGAAGATGCACCACGGCGCTTTGTAAGTTGGACGCCGATTATACGGAGGAGACCGAAGAGAGCATCACGGCTGCAGCTGATGATTGGTGGGTCTATGCAGAAGCGTGGACGACTGCCGATGAAGCTGCGCCCTCTCTGGAAGAGCGAGTGAGCGTGCTGGAAACCATGTTTATGGGAGGTGAGCTGTAATGGGCAAGGAGCAATTTTATCGCACCATGTATCGCATGAAGAAAATCACCGCCGTTGACGTATGGGAAAAAGTGGATGAGGGCGAACTGACGAAAGCTCAGGCACTCCGCATCTGCGGCCCGCGTCCGAAAGAGTCCTGACGGGAAGGTGCTTTGATTGAGCCGAGAACAAAAGCTCGAAGCTCTATTGGCATCTGCGGTTCATCTTCTGGATTGCTGGGAGGATATTTCAGTTGAGACAGGAGAAGAGCCGGAAAATTATGGTGAGCAGAGAGCAATCCTGCAAGCCGAATACGATGCTATAAAGTGTTGAGAGAAGCCGTGCTGATGGTCAGCACGGCTTTTTTGTTTGAAATGGAGGTGGATTGATTTTGATTTCCCCGTATAAGAACACTTTCAGAGTATCGCAAGCGTATAGGCATCTGAGGTCGGATGGCACATATCACCAAGGCTATGACCTCGTGGGCATCGGAGACAAGCACATTTACTCTCCTGTATTGAGGCCATCACCAAAGCTGAAAAAGAGTTCGTCGGCACCAAGTTGGGCGAAGCTCGTCTGGCAGTCGTCGTATCGTGGCTTCGCGAAAAAGTGCCGGCCCCTCTGCGTTTTCTGGTCACGGACAGCCTGATTCGGAAAGTGGTGCAGGTGACCTTTAATGCAGCCAAGGCAGGGCTGGAGGTGCTGAAGGATGCTTAAACGGTGTGTGGAATGGCTCTTAGACCGTCTCCCCGTCACGAGATGGATCGAATTGCTGACACTCACCGACGATTGAAAGGAGGATACAGGTGCTTGCAGGAACAGCCGAAGTGTTTACTGTCACCGTTCCGGCGTGGCTCTTGGCGGCGCTGGCGTTCTTAGGAACTGTTTTGGGCGGCGCGATTTCCTTTGCCGTGAATCAGCTTCTTATCAAGGGCGCGGCGGACCGTGCGGCAAAGAAGCGCGAAAAGGAAGATGAGCAACGCCGTGAACGGTATATTTTGCAGATGGACAGCCGCAAGGCTACATTCGACCTGCTATCCTGCATTTGTGCCGGCATTGAGCGGATGGAAACGGAAACTGGGCAGATTTACTGGAACGGAGAGCTGAAACGCTGTCTCTCCCATTTGGAAGGCGTGGATGAACGGTACAGAGAATCCGACCAGCGGCAGCTTGCTGAACTGAATACTCGGAACAAATGACAACACCCCCGTCACCTGTCAGATGAAAAGTCGAAACAGGTGACGGGGGTGTTTTTTGCTTTTATGCAATAAAGAATCACAAAATTCGTGATAATCTAACAATCCCCTGATTTTTCCAGAAGAAAAGAATATCTTTTATTGTAAGGAGCGAGCGAGTATATGATTAGAATTTTACTGTCCAAGAAGCTAGGCGAGCTGAAATGGACGCAAGCAGATCTGGCACGCGCCACAGGCATTCGGCCGACTACGATCAGTGATTACTACAACGAAATTGCAGAGAGAATGAATCTGAATCATTTGGACCTCATCTGCGAAGCGCTTGATTGCGAACCGGACGAAATACTTGTATGTGTTCCAAATCCTGAACCAAGGGTAAGGAATCGTACTGGCTTTGAGAAACCCGCGACGGAATCAAAAGTCGGTATATAAGGGAAAGGGCGGCTTTCGGGTCGTCCTTTTTCCGTTGCGTGACATTTGCATGAAACAAATGTATTATAATAATGTATATGGCAGTTGAATGGAGCATTTGATGGTCCGCCGGGGTGAATTTTGTGCCACCTTGAAAAAAGTACGGTTTTGTGGTATTCTTTATGTGACAAATGATTCATTCAAGTGTTATATAAAAGTAGGTGAGCCGATGGGAGAGAATAAGACGCCGCAGGAGTTGGACTTTGAGCGGAAGCATGAAGAGTATCTTCATCGGATTCAGAATCTTCGCCTTATTGACGATAACTTTATGACGAAGGTTTTTGAAGATAAGGAGTGTTCGGAGTTTCTGCTTCAGGTGATTTTAGACCGTGATGACCTGACAATCCGTGAAGTTCACAGTCAATACGGCTTGAATAATATTCAAGGTCGCTCGGCCCGCTTGGATATTCTGGCTGTGGATGAGCAGAATAAAGCCTATAACATTGAGATCCAGCGCAACGACCGCGGCGCAGAGGTCAGACGAGCTCGTTACAACAGCGGTTTGATGGATGCCAATATTACGGAGCCGGGTGATCGTTACGACCAGCTATATGAAACCTATGTGATATTTATTACTGAAAATGATATTTTGAAAGCCGGTCTCCCGATTTATCATATCGAACGGACAATCCAAGAAACAGGAATGCCGTTCGGAGATGGATCACATATTATTTATGTGAACTCTCAAATCAAGGATGATACCAAGCTGGGCCGTTTGATGCAGGATTTCACCTGCACAAACCCGGATGATATGAATTATCCGGTGCTGGCGCAGCGGGTACGCTATTTCAAAGAGGACACGAAAGGAGTGGCAACTATGTGCAGAGCTTTTGAAGAAGTAAGAGAAGAAGCACTTCGCGAGGGAGAGCGTAAAAAGGCGTTAAAAAGCGCACTGGAAATGTTGGCAGATGGTGTTCCTTGTGACAAGGTTGCCAAGTATACAGGCCTTACGCTCACGGAGGTTGAAGAGCTTGTTGGCAAGAAGCCGGCATGAGAAGTGTGCATATAAGTAGAGTGTTTGATGAAGTGAGAGAAGAAGGCGAGCGCGAACAGGCTATTGAGGCGGCCAAGCGGCTGCTTTTAGGTGGAAAGTTGTCCTATGAGGAAATCGCTGATGCGATGAGTCTGTCCGTCGAGGAAGTCAAGGCGCTTGACACGAAGCGGTCTGCTTGATGCTGTGACATCATTTTGACAGCAATTTTCGTTGTAGTCAAAAACACACAATGGACGGAGCGGAAAATACACTCCGCTAAACTGGGAAGCTGTACCTGTTACAACCAGAAAACAGCTTTCCAGAATCGAGCTCGAGTAATGAAAATTTGCCTTCCAATTTTTTGAATTCCTCAAAAAATAGAACAGAACAACGTATAAAAGCGGCCTCGCTTTCAAGATTTTTCGCTTGAAGGCGGGGCTTTTTCGCGCCCAAAGCAACAGAAAAGTAACACCCCGGACAGTATCACGATTCATTTTCCCCTGGGAAAGCCAGAGCTTCCAGCCGGTCCGCGACGTTGTTTGTTCGGTCTGGGTATAGGCGGGCATAGGTGCCAAGTGTGGTCGAAACCTTTTCATGCCCAAGGCGCTGCTGTACCAGAAAGGCATCCGCGAACATGGCTTAAAGGGATGACCACAAAAATACGAACCTTTTATGAAATCCTCTTGACAAAGTGGGAACGGGCAGTATAATAGAAAATGAACATTGTTCATATTGAGGGTGACCACATGAATACGATCGTGACCTCCAAGGAAGAGATCTTAAAAAACAGCCGTGAGCTTATCCGGGAAAAGGGCTGGGCGGCAGTCAGTATCCGTTCTGTCGCCTCGGCATGCGGGGTCTCGGTCGGCTCTATCTACAATTATTATGACTCCAAGGCTGAGCTTATCAGCGCCACGGTCGAAAGCGTCTGGTGCGAAATTTTCCACCGCCCGCAGGATGAGGCTGTATTTCAGGACGTGCAGACCTGTGTCAAATGGATGTACGAGCGCATGGCCTACGGCTATGAGCAGTATCCTGGATTCTTCACACTGCACTCTCTCGGTTTTATGCAGGAGGACAAGGCCGATGGCAAACGGCACATGCAGCAAATTTGGAACCATATCTTAAACGGTCTGTGTACGGTGCTGCAACAGGATACCCAAATCCGTCCGGGCGCGTTTAACGAGCAATTCACCGTCGAAAAATTTGCCGATGTTCTGTTTTCGCTTATGCTGTCTGCCTTGCTGCGGCAGGACTATGACCCCGCCGCTGTGCTGGAGATCGTGCGCAGGACCTTATATTGACCGCATTTTCTTCCCACACTGCTGTGGGAATTTTATAACGTCCAAATTGAACACTGTTCACTTAAAGAATACACTCATATGAAAGTTCATCGCAATATCCTGTTGCTGCTCACCTGCCTTGTGCAGAACACTGCCAGCTTCAACATCCGGCGCTTTGGATGCAACTTTGCCAAGCAAGCCCCTGATGACCGTAAAAACTAAGGCAACTCTGCAAAAAAATGCAGTGTTACAATAAATTTGATCTATCGACAAGGAGCAATCAACTATGCAAGCAATCGTAGAAACTGTTTTTGATGCTGTGTATCTGGTATCCGTTATCACCATCGGTATCCTGATGATTCGTGGCTGCAAGGGCAGCCACCAGTTCAAGCTGTTCGGTCTGATGGCTGTCGTTCTGGGCGCCGGTGACTCGTTCCATCTGATTCCCCGTGCTCTGGCTCTATGCACCACGGGTTTTGAAAACTTTACCGTTCCGCTGGGTCTGGGTAAGTGGATCACCTCTGTGACAATGACTGTCTTTTATGTGCTGCTGTACTATGTCTGGCGTGAGCGCTACCGGGTCAAGGGCAACAATGGCCTGACTGCCGCCGTCTACGGTCTGGCTGCCGTGCGTATTATCCTGTGCATGATGCCGCAGAACCAGTGGCTGAGCGCCGAATCCCCGCTGTCCTGGGGCATTTACCGTAACATTCCTTTTGCACTGCTGGGTCTGCTGATCATCATGCTGTTCTACCGCAGCGCCAAGGAGTATAACGACTCGGCTTTCCGCTGGATGTGGCTGACCATTGTGTTGAGCTTCGGTTTCTACATTCCCGTTGTTCTTTGGGCCAATGCCATCCCCATGATCGGTATGCTGATGATCCCCAAGACCTGCGCCTATGTGTGGACCGTTCTCATCGGCTATTCTGCGATGAAGAAGGAATGCAAGTGATTTGTACACGGTACCGATAAAAAGCAGGGCTGTCGCTTAAAAGATGGTTGGATCCTGAATGTAAATACGTTATAATACTCACGGGAATCCTGCTGGTTGTGTGATACTATCCTGATACTAAAAAATCAGAAAGCCGCATCTACCACAGCAATCTCATGGAAAAGTGAACGTCCAAGAATAGGCTTGCTAAGCAAATTTGTTTATAGCAATTTTCAATAATACAGCAGAGCGTACTTTAACTTTTGAGAAAAAGTGATATAACAGAGTCAAAGAAGGTGCGTGCTATGCTGCACAACGAAGCTAGAAAGTTGATTCTGGAAGGATACGATTTGGCATATAAAAACACCCCATTCCTAAACAGTATACCATACTGTCTAACAAATGGGGTGCAGTTCAAAATCGAGCTGGAAAGGCTTTTTGTGTAAAAAACAGGATCAGCGGGTCTGACCGTTGCCGTGGATGATGTATTTATAGGTGCACAGCTCCTGCAAGCCCATCGGGCCGCGGGCGTGGAGCTTCTGGGTCGAAATGCCCATCTCACAGCCCAGCCCAAATTCGCCGCCGTCAGTGAAGCGGGTGGAGCAGTTGACATAGACCGCCGCGCTGTCCACCGCCGCTGTGAAGAGGGAAGCGTGGGCATCGTTCTGGGTCAGGATGGCTTCGCTGTGGCCGGTGGAGTGCTCGGCGATGTGGCCGATGGCTTCCTCCACGCTGTCCACGACCTTGACAGCCAGAATGTAGTCGAGAAACTCGGTGTCAAAATCCTTCGGGCCGGCGGGCGTTCCGGGGATGATGGCCGCGGCCCGTGCATCCAGACGCAGTTCTACCGGGTGCAGTCCCTTGACGGTGCGGTCCGGCCCCAGACGCTGGGCCAGCTTGGGCAGAAACTCGGCGGCGATGGCCGAATGGACCAAACAGACTTCCTCGGCGTTGCAGACGCTGGGGCGGCTGGCCTTGGCATTTTCGATGATGTCCAGTGCTTTTTTTTGATCGGCGGAATCGTCCACGAAGATATGGCAGATGCCGGTCCCGGTCTGGATGCAGGGGACTTTCGCGTTCTCCACACAGGCGCGGATCAGCCCAGCACCGCCGCGCGGGATGAGCAGATCGACATAGCCGACAGCCGTCATCAGGGCGTTGGCCGAAGTGTGGCTGGTGTCCTCGATGAGAGAGACGGCGGCTTCCGGCAGACCGTTCGCGCGCAGTCCCTGCCGCAGGGCTTCCACGATGGCGTGAGCCGAGCGCCATGCCTCGCGGCCGCACCGCAGGATGCAGACATTGCCGCTCTTGAGGGCGAGGGCGGCGGCATCGCTGGTCACGTTGGGGCGGCTCTCGTAGATGATAGCGATGACGCCCATCGGGACCGCTGTTTTTTCGATGACCAAGCCGTTGGGACGCTCCATACGGTTCAGGACCGCGCCCACCGGGTCGGGCAGAGCGGCCGCTTCGCGGATGCCGTTGGCCATGGCGGCGATGCGCTCCGGCGTCAGGGCCAGACGGTCCAGCATGACATCGGAGATGTGCCCTTTGGCGGCGGCCATGTCCTCGGCGTTGGCGGCAAGGATGGCGGTCTGGTTCTGCGGCTCACATAGGCTGTCTGCCATGTCCAGAAGCACCTGCTTCCGGGTCTGGCTGTCGGCCATTGCGAGGGCGTGTTTGGCCGCGCGTGCGGTTTCAAGGATCTCTTGTGTCGTCATGGTCAGCCCTCCTGTTTCTGGCCGGAAAAACGCGTCCCGGCGGGTCTTCCGTCTGCGATGTCATAGAGCAGTTCGGGGTGGGAGCCGTTGGCGATGACCATATCAGCCCCGATGGCGGTCACCATCTGCGCGGCCCGCAGCTTGGTGGACATGCCGCCGGTCCCCAGCGACGAACCGGCTCCATCCGCCAGCGCGAGGATGTCCGGCGTGATCTCCTTGACCAGCGGAATCAGGGTGGCGTCCGCATGGGTGTGCGGGTTGGCGGTGTACAGGCCGTCGATGTCGCTCAGCAGGACCAGCAGGTCTGCGTGGATGCAGCAGGTGACGATGGCCGCCAGTGTGTCGTTGTCGCCGATGGAGGTGATCTCGTCGGTGGCAACGGTGTCGTTCTCATTGATGATGGGAAGCGCGCCCAGTTCCAATAGACGGGTGAGGGTGTTTTCCACATTCTCACGTCGGCCGGCATCTTCCACATCCACGCCGGTCAGCAGGATCTGCGCCACATTGTGATTGTAGGCGGTGAACAGCCGGTCGTAGGTGTACATCAGTTCGCACTGGCCCACGGCGGCACAGGCCTGTTTGGTGGCCATGTCCTTGGGGCGCTGGGGGAGCGAGAGCTTGCCCACGCCCATGCCGATGGCGCCGGACGAGACTAAAATGACCTCGTGGCCCGCATTTTTCAGATCACTCAGGACCTTGACCAGCTCCTCTGTGTGGCGGATGTTCAGCCGCCCGGTGGAGTGTGCAAGGGTAGAAGTGCCCACTTTCACAACGATCCGCATAAAATCAACCCTTTCCCATCTCTTTTGTCTTGTTGTAGGCCGCAATGACGGCATCGGTCACCGCGCCGCGCAGACCATGCTCTTCCAGAACGCGCACGCCCTGAATGGTGCTGCCGCCGGGGCTGCACACAGCGTCCTTCAGCTCACCGGGGTGCTTGCCGCTGTCAAGGACCAGCTTTGCGCTGCCGAGGACCATCTGCGCGGCATATTCCTGCGCTTTGGCACGAGGCAGACCACAGGCTACGCCGCCGTCGGCCAGTGCCTCGATGAACTGATACACCCAAGCCGGTCCGCAGCCGGAAACACAGCTGGCGGCATCGATGAGGGATTCCGGCACAGGGTCCAGACGTCCCGCAGGAGCCATCAGCTTGAGGAATTCCTGCTCCTCTTCAGCGGTGACATTGCTGGAGCAATACTGGATCATGCCCGCGCCCACCGAAGCGGGGGTGTTCGGCATGATGCGGATGACGGGATAATCTTCCCCGGCCATCTCCTGAATGCGCGCAATGGAAAGCCCCGCCGCCATGCTGCACAGGATGAAGCGGCTCGGGCGCTCGGCCATCGTGAACTTCAGCGGGGCCAGAAGCGCTTCCATCATCTGGGGCTTGACCGCCAGAAACACGAGATCACAGTGGCCCATCACGTCATCGTTGACGGCAGTATTGCAGCCCAGTTCCTGCGCCAGAGCTTCCGCTTTGGCGGCGGTGCGGTTGGCCAGATAAACGTTCTGCGGGTCGGCGGCCTTGCAGACCGCCCGCGCGATCGCGCCGCCCATGTTTCCACAGCCTAAAAATCCAATGGTCTTGATCATATCAACAACCTTCTTTCACTTCCACACTCTATCGGAACGCACATTCGTTCCGCTTTCATTGTATGCACACACGGGCAGAAAATCAAGGGGGAGAGGCTGATTCAGGAAAATAAAGTTGAACGCGGGAACTTCCTGCACGGTGCAAAATTTCATCCAAAAGGCAGGAAATAGCAGAAAATTCATCAAGAAAATCGATTTTTTGCTTGCAAAATCCCCATCGTTGGCGGTATATTATAGAAGGAAGGATTCTTACTTCTGCGGCTGAAAGGTCGGCCACCATGGACGACAGCGCGCGCGGCGCTGCCGGGAAAGGATGGAATTTGTGTCACAGACGACGAAGAGGGCTTTGGAAGCATCGCTCAAAAAGCTGCTGCTCCAGAAACCGCTGAATAAGATCACGATCAACGACATCACGGAGGACTGCGGCGTGAACCGCATGACGTTCTACTACCACTTCAAGGACATCTACGACCTTGTGGACTGGATCCTGGTCGAAGATGCTGCGAAGGCGCTGGAAAACAAGACGGCGTTCGAAACTTGGACGGACGCCTTTCTGGATATCCTGCGTCAGGTGCAGGAGAACAAGGTCCTTGTTATGAATGTCTACCGCTCGGTCAGCCGGGAGCAGGTGGAACAGTACTTATACAAACTGCTGGACCCCATGCTGCGTGATTTTATGGAACGTGGGGCACAGGGCGTCACCGTTCAGGATGCCGATAAACAGTTCATCGTGGATTTTTACAAGTATGCACTGGTCGGCATGGTGCTGGAATGGATCCGCAAGGATATGAAAGAGGACCCCGTCCGGATGACGGAACGGCTGAATATCCTGCTGCGTGGCGACTTCCAGCGGGCCGTGCGGCGGTTCCGGACCGACCGCATCCCTTCAGAACTGGACGATTGATAAAAATTTAGACAGAGGAAGCATTGTGATGGGTTTTCCATCACGGTGCTTTTTCTGTTTATGGAACCTTTTTTGACAAAATGGTACAGTAATGTCAGCGCAAAATATGAGTGCGAAATCTTGGAAACTACCACAAAACGGAGGGAATAAAATGTATTATTCCAGTGGTAACTATGAAGCATTTGCGCGCCCACGCAAACCAGAGGGAGTGGACCGGAAATCGGCTTACCTCGTCGGTACGGGCCTTGCCGCGCTGACGGCGGCCTGTTATCTGGTGCGGGATGGTCAGATGAAGGGCGAGCATGTCCACATCTTTGAAAAAGGTCCCATCCCCGGCGGCGCATGCGATGGCTATCAGTACCCCGGCATTGGCTATGTGATGCGGGGCGGGCGGGAGATGGACAACCACTTCGAGGTGATGTGGGATCTGTTCCGCTCCATCCCGTCGCTGGAAACGGACGGCGTCAGCGTGCTGGATGAGTATTACTGGCTGAACAAAAAGGACCCGAACTACTCGCTCTGCCGTGCCACCGAAAAGCAGGGGCAGGACGCGCATACGGACGGAAAATTCGGCCTGTCGGACAAGGGCTGCATGGAGATCATGAAGCTCTTCTTCACCCCGGACGAGCAGCTGTACAACAAGCGCATTACCGATGTATTCGACGAGGAAGTGTTCGGCTCGAACTTCTGGCTCTACTGGCGGACGATGTTCGCGTTCGAGAACTGGCACAGCGCCCTTGAGATGAAGCTTTACCTCAAGCGCTACATCCACCATGTGGGCGGGCTGCCGGATTTCCGGGCGCTTCGGTTCACGAAGTACAATCAGTATGAGTCGATGATCCTGCCCATGGTCCGTTATCTCGAGAACTACGGCGTCCGCTTCCATTACAACACCAAGGTCACGGACATCGATTTTGAGATCACAGACGGGAAGAAACAGGCCAAGACGATCCACCTGATGGCCGAAGATCAGCCCTGCGAAGTGGACCTGACCGAAAACGATCTGGTGTTCATCACGAATGGCGGCTGTGTGGAGAATGCTTCCATCGGTGCGCAGGACCAGCCTGCCGCCTTCGACCCGACCCTGCGCCCCGGCAATGGCTGGGACCTGTGGAAGAAGATCGCGGCGCGGGATGCATCGTTCGGCCGTCCGGAAGCGTTCTGTTCCGACCCGGAGCAGACCAACTGGATGAGCGCCACCGTGACCACGCTGGATGAGCGGATCGTACCGTACATCCAGAGCATCTGCAAGCGCGACCCCTTCAGTGGGGGCGTCGTCACCGGCGGCATCGTGACCGTAAAGGATTCCAACTGGCTGCTGAGCTGGACGTTCAACCGCCAGCCCCAGTTCCGAAGCCAGCCGAAGGGCCAGCTGGTGGGCTGGATCTACGGGCTGTTCAGCGACAAACCCGGCAACTATATCAAAAAGCCGATGCGGGACTGCACCGGCAAAGAGATCTGCATGGAGTGGCTCTACCACCTCGGCGTGCCCGAAGCGGAGATCGACGACTTGGCAGAGCACAGCGCCAACACCGTGCCGGTCATGATGCCGTACATCACGGCGTTCTTCATGCCCCGGTCGGCGGGGGACCGTCCTGCAGTCGTGCCGGAAGGCGCTGTGAATTTCGCGTTTCTTGGTCAGTTCGCGGAGACACCGCGCGACACCATCTTCACCACCGAATATTCCATGCGCACCGGCATGGAAGCTGTGTATACGCTGCTGGACATCGACCGCGGCGTGCCGGAGGTCTGGGGCAGCACCTATGATGTCCGCGACCTGCTCAACGCCGCCGTCCAGCTGCGCGACGGCCGCCCGCTGAGCGACCTGAAGATGAACTGGATCGAAAAATTTGCCCTCGGCAAGGTCATCGACCGGCTGCAGGGGACCGATCTTGGAAACTTTTTGCAAGCATACCACATTATCTGAACGCCGGAAGAAATTCCGGCAGGGGAGAAGCTCCCAATAGAAAACATTGGAGGAAATTGGAATGAATACCGCATTTGATTCTTTGACCCATAAGATGCAGCGTGCTGCGCTGGGCAAAACGGCCGATATCGTGCTGTCTCATGTCAACAAGGACCGCGAAAAGGCGATGGTCCAGCTGGTGGACGTTGCAAAGCAGTTCTACGGCGAAGCCTTCAGTGAAGAGACCTATGAGCACGCCCGCCAGACGCTGTCCAACCCGGACAGCAAGTGGTCGAAGCTCATCAACTGCGTGCTGGATCAGCTGGACCCGAATGTGGCCCGCACCACGGCCCTGAACCTCGGCTATGAGGCTTTCTTCCGCGGGACCAAGACCATCCGCGAGAACCGCGTGAAGTATCAGTGCAATATTCCTTGGCTGATCCTGTTCGACCCCACCTCTGCCTGCAACATGCACTGTGTCGGCTGCTGGGCGGGCGAGTACGGCAACAAGAACAACCTCAGCTTTGAGGATATGGATAAGATCGTTTCGCAGGGCAAAGAGCTGGGCATTTATCTGTATATGCTGACCGGCGGCGAACCTCTGGTCCGCAAAAAGGACATCCTGAAGCTGGCCGAGAAGCACAACGATGTGCAGTTCGCCATCTACACCAACTCCACTCTCATCGACGAGCCGTTCTGTGAAGAGGTCGTCCGTCTGGGCAACATCGCCTTTATGCTGTCCATCGAGGGCACGCCGGAGACGAACGACGCCCGCCGCGGCGACGGCCACTATGCCGCCGTCATGAACGCCATGGACCTGCTCAAGAAGCACGGCATCCTGTTCGGCACGTCCATCTGCTACACCCGTGACAACATCGAAGCCGTCACGAATGACGAGTTCATGCGCTTCCTCTGTGAGAAGGGCGCACACTTCGGCTTCTACTTCCACTATATGCCCGTCGGCAACGAGGCGGCTCCGGAGCTGATGCCCACCCCGGAACAGCGCAAGTATATGATCGACCGCATCCGCTATTTGCGCAGCGAGGAGTGCGACATCCCGTTCTACCCGATGGATTTCCAGAACGACGGCGAGTTCGTCGGCGGATGCATCGCGGGCGGCCGCAACTACTTCCACATCAACTCTGCCGGTGACGCAGAGCCGTGCGTGTTCATCCACTACTCCAATGCAAACATTCATGACAGCAGCATTCTGGAGATCCTCCAAAGCCCACTGTTTATGGCTTATCACAACGGCCAGCCGTTCAATAAGAACCATCTGCGTCCCTGCCCGATGCTCGAGAACCCCGAGCTGCTGCGCAAGATGGTCCACGACACCGGCGCACACAGCACCGACCTGCAGTCGCCGGAGAGCGTCGATCACCTGTGCGATAAGTGCAAGAGCTACGCCGACAACTGGCAGCCTATGGCGGACGAGATCTGGTCCCACACCAAGATCCGTGAGAGCCGCTATGAGAACTACAAGGATTGGAAACCCAATCAGCAGTGATCCCAGAGCGTTCCGGATTTTGAATCAACAGTCCTGAAACACAGAAACTCCCTCTTCCCCAAGCGCCGAGACAGCGCCGGGAAGGGGGAGTTTTTGCGTTACTTTGTGAAAATCAAATAAAAAGAACTGCCGCTTTCAACCTCTCCGTCAATGCTTCGCATTGCCACCTCTCCTGATCGGAGAGGCCTTGGCATGGCGTAAAGCTTTCTCTCTTCGCCAGAGGCTCTCCTAATAGGAGAGCTGTCGAACGAATGTGAGACTGAGAGGTTGATTTGCAGCAGCGCTATTTGCAATGCGGGGAGAACCTTTATTCGTCGTCCGGGTCGCCGAACTTGTCATGGTAGGTGGTGACCATCTCCATCTCTTCGTGGCGGCGCAGACCGTGGAACACAAACTTCTTGAGGACATCATAGATGACCGCAAAGAGCGGGACGCCGATGATCATGCCGACGAAGCCCCACAGGCCGCCGAACAGCAGGATGGCGAAGAGCACCCAGAAGCTCGAAAGGCCGGTGGTGTTGCCCAAAATTTTGGGTCCGATGATGTTGCCGTCCACCTGCTGTAAGACCAGAATGAACAGGATGAACCAGAGCGCCTTGATGGGGTTCTGGATGAGGATGAGCAGGGTGGCAGGGATCGCACCGATGAACGGGCCGAAGAAGGGGATGACGTTGGTGACGCCGATGATGACCGAGACCAGCAGCGCGCTGGGGAATTTGAGGATGATACAGGCGATGTAGCACAGCACACCGATGATGGCGGAATCCAGGATCTTGCCGTTGATGAAGCCGCCGAACATCTTGTCTGCATAGCAGGTCTCTTCCATGATGAGGTCGGCCCAGTGCGGTTTCAGGAAGCTGTAAAGGATCAGCTTGCCCTGCTGACCGAACTTCTTCCGGCTGGCCAGCAGATACACCGAGACGATCAGGCCGATGACGATGTTCTTCAGGAAGGTCACGAAGTTCATCACACCGACGGCCGCACCGCTCAGGATGCTCTGCATCGAGGGAATGAGGGTGTTTTTGACCCATGTATCCAGATTGGCCTGTAAGGTGTCGTAGGACGTCTCAATGAAATCCAGCAATTCCTTGTTGCTGGCGATGATCTCCTGCTTCGAGACCCAGTCCACGAACTCGTTGATGTTGTCGCGGGCCGTGAAATACAGCGTCGTGACGCTGGTGATGAGCTGCGGGACGATCATCAGGAACAGCGCATACACCACCAAAAGGCCGAACAGAAGGCTCAGCGCCACGGCCAGCATGTTGGCCGCACCCTTCATCTTTTCCGGGAAGGTGCGGCGGAGAAAACCTTCAATGGTGTTGCAGACCGGCTTGAGCAGATAGGCGATGACCGCGCCGTAGATGAACGGCATCAGGATGCCCGTCAGCTTGGAGATCGCATCGCCAAAGCCCTGAAAGCGATAGATCAGAAAGAAGAAGGTGATGCTCAGTGCGATCGCGCCGAACCCCGCGAACATTCCGTAAAGGTAGGGCTTGATGTGTGGTTTTTTGTCCATCATGCTAGTAGACTCCATTCCTGTCGCGGGCAGCAGGAATCCCCGCGGCACTGGTTAGCGTTTGTTGCTCCTGCGCCAAATGTGCAGCTTGTCTGCTTCGGCGATCAGCTCCTCCCGGAAATCGGGGTGGGCGACGCTGATCAGAGCTTCGGCCTTTTCCCAGCTGGTCAGACCCTTCAGGTTCACGCAGCCGTACTCGGTGCACAGATAGTGGATGTTGGCACGGGTATCGGTGACGATGCTGCCGTTCTCCAGCGTGGGACGGATGCGGCTCTCGACCTTGCCGGTCTTTTTGTTCATAAAGGTAGAGGACAGGCAGATGAAGCTCTTGCCGCCGTTGGAAAGGTATGCGCCCAGCACGAAGTCCAGCTGACCGCCCGCACCCGAAATGTGCTTGACACCGGCGCTCTCTGCGTTGACCTGACCGAACAGGTCGATATCGACAGCATTGTTGATGGAGATGAAGTTGTCGATGGCAGCGATGCTGCGGATGTCGTTGGTGTACTCGACCGGAGCAGCCATGCACTCGGGGTTGTTGTTGAGGTAGTCATACATCTTCTGCGTGCCAGCACCGAATGCATAGACCTGACGGCCCTTGTCGAGGTTCTTGTGACGGCCGGTGATCTTGCCCGCCTTGGCGATATCGACAAAGGCATCCACATACATTTCGGTATGGACGCCGAGGTCCTTCAGGTCGCTTTGCGCGATCAGGTTGCCGATGGCGTTGGGCATTCCGCCGATGCCCAGCTGCAGACATGCGCCGTTGGGGATCTGCGGAACGATGAGGTTGGCGACCGCCAGATCGACGTCCGTTGCCGCGCCGGGAGCAGCCATCTGGCCGAGCGGCGGGTTATTGCCCTCCACGACACCGGCGACCTGCGAGATGTGCACCCAGTTCTCCGTGCCGCCAAGGCAGCGCGGCATGTTGGTGTTGACTTCAACGATGATCTTCTTGGCCTTTTCGCAGACAGCGCCCAGATGGGAAGCGCAGGGGCCAAAGTTGAAGTAGCCGTGCTCGTCCATCGGGGTGACTTGGAACACAGCCACATCCACGGGATCCTTGCTGTCGCGATAGTAGCGGGGCAGCTCCGAATAGCGGATGGGGGAGTAGAAGGAGAATCCCTGCGCAATGGCCTTGCGCTCGATGCCGCCCATGTGCCAGCTGTTCCACGTCATGTGGGCAGCGGGATCGTCGATCTGGAAGATCGCAGGGACCCACATCAGGATGCCGCCGCGGAAATTGACCCCTTCCAGTTCCGGCAGACGCTTTGCGATGGCGGCGTCCACCGCCACAGGGGTATTGACAGCCCAGCCGTAATCCACCCAGTCGCCGCTCTTGACCAGAGCTGCAGCCTGTTCAGCCGTCATCTGTTTCTGCGCATACAGTTCCGTATAATCCATTATAAACCATCCTCTCTTCGAATAACATAAAGGAATTGTAAATTCTTACAACTCGGCAACTTAGTTATAACATTAACAAAGGGGAGAATCAATAGTTTGGGGGCAAAAAAGTGGCTCGGTAGCAATGTGACTAAAATTCTTAGCAATTTCACCGGATTCTTTGGTGCGACAAGAATAAAATTTTTCGAAAAAGACTTGATAAAATTTTGACGATGTGGTTTACTTATAGCGTAGCAAGGCGCTGCCCACAGACACAGCACAATTCGTCTAAAATTTAACGATGATGCGTCCGGCAGAGAAAACACCTTGCGCCACAAACTGGAAAGTGCTATCATGACAAAACCAAACGCGCTTTTCACGAGAGCGCATCAAGGAGGTTTCCCACACGATGGCAACAGCAGTTTATCCCGGGTCGTTCGACCCGGTCACCAAAGGACATCTCGATATCATCAAGCGTGCCGCAAAGATCAACGATCACCTGATCGTGGCCGTGCTCATCAACAGCGCAAAGCATCCGCTGTTCACCGTAGAAGAGCGGGTGGCCCTGCTGCAGGAATGCTGCAAGGACATCCCGAACGTCACGGTCGAGAGCTTCGACGGCCTGACCGTGGAGTTCGCCAAAAAGCGCCATGCATCGGTCATGGTGCGGGGGCTGCGGGCGGTGACGGATTTCGAAAACGAGATCCAGCTCGCGCAGACCAACCACGCACTAATGCCCGGGATCGAGACGATGTTCCTTGCGACCAGCATCAAATGGAGCTACCTTTCCTCGACGATCGTAAAAGAAGCGGCCCGCTACGGCAGCAACATCTCGAAGTTCGTCACACCGAATGTGGAAGCAGCGGTGGTGGAGAAGATGGCCCAGCTGAGAGCAGACGGCAAAGAGCCGTGAACCTTGTGCAAACGCCTTGTGCGTTTCAATAAATGAGTTTCTTAAAATTCACCAACATACACACAAATCAGGAGGCTACTAACATGAAGAAAATCGTTATCGCATCTGCATGCCGTACCGCGATTGGCAAGTTCGGCGGCACTCTTGCAAACGTCCCCGCAGCAGAGCTGGGTTCCATTGTCATCAAGGAGGCTCTGAACCGCGCACACGTCGCTCCCGAGCAGGTCGATCATGTTTACATGGGCTGCGTCATTCAGGCTGGTCTGGGCCAGAACGTCGCTCGTCAGGCTTCCCTGAAGGCTGGTCTGCCCATCGAGACCCCCGCTGTCACCGTCAACGTGGTCTGCGGCTCCGGTCTGAACTGCGTGAACATGGCTGCTCAGATGATCGAGGCAGGCGATGCTGATATCGTGGTCGCAGGCGGCATGGAGAACATGGACATGGCTCCCTTTGCAATGATGAAGGGCCGTTACGGCTACCGTATGGGCGCTCCCATGGGCAAGAGCGAGCTGGTCGATACCATGGTCAACGATGCTCTGTGGGATGCC